>Ga0210393_10000614_pt1 | contig 31975 bp, 20 predicted proteins | sample IncBWC27OmetaG_FD_160068 | JGI IMG/M metagenome (GOLD analysis project Ga0210393, IMG submission 160068) | Forest soil microbial communities from Barre Woods Harvard Forest LTER site, Petersham, Massachusetts, United States - Inc-BW-C-27-O ...
GGTCAACGAAGTCATCAGGATTCGCCTGAGACGGGTCGCTTGAGACCGAGGGTTTGACCGTGTCCTTCTTGGCAGGCGTCGAATTCTGTGCCAATGCCGAATTTGCCGCCGCGAACACGACGAACGTCAGAGTGATTACAAGGAGTTTCTTCTGGTTCACTGGGATTCCTTTCAACTATGGCGAAATTTGAGTTGGGTGCGACTGTCTCAACGACAAGGCTCTTGAGCAAGCATGGTTCCAATCGAGCAGCACCCTCGACCTCGCAGGCGGCGCAAGAGTGCACGTGTCCCCTAGCCATTTACTACCCTTGATCGCAATTTCGAGAAGTGCGTGCTCCTGGGCCCGTGACCTGCCTGGGAACCGGTGTCAAGTGTCACGTGTCATGTGACATGGCGGTCATGGAACTCAATGGTCCGTCCCTTCAAGAAACCCACGAATTTGTTCCGCTTGCGGGCACAGGCCTGCGATTGCGTCTGTTGATCCTCGTCGTCGTGATTGGAACCGCAGTTGCTTCAACCGAATCGTGGAAACTCCGCCGCTTCGAGATCGCTTAGTGCTCAAGGAGCAAATCTGATGTCCACCTCGCCAGTGTCCGCGGGACCCGCAGGGCCGGTCGCGCAACCGCTGCCGCCTAAGACTGATACCGACAAAGCAGTTCCAAGCCGAGGCGCGAGGTGGCAGAACTCCCTAACACCCATTTTCGTGGTCCTTCTGGCTCTGACCGTCTTGATCACCATCACGCGTAACTGGAATGCGTGGGAAGGCGGCAAGGTCGAACAGGTCACAGATGATGCTTACGTTCGCGGTGATCTAACTCCTCTCAGTACGAAGGTGGCGGGCATTGTGCGCGCAGTCGACGTGGCGGACTACCAGCAAGTACACAAGGGCGATCTCCTCGTCGAATTGCAGGATGATGACTATCAGGCGCAGGTGGATCAGGCCAAAGCGGCGGTTGAAGCGGCGCGTGCCGGCATTGAGGAGAATCTTCGGCAGCGCCAGTTGCAGGATACGCGCATTGCGAAAGCGCTGGCAGGCATCGATCAGGCAAAAGCACAGATTGCATCCGCCGAAGCTGGCAAGGAAGCTGTGCAGGCTGAGTTGATTCGTGCGCGCTCGGAACGCAAACGCCAGGAAGGGTTGTATCAGACTCACTCGACGACCGAGCAAAATCTGGAAGCCGCAGTCGCGACAGAAGGAAACCTGTCAGGACAATTTGCCAGCCGTGACGCCGATCTCAATCAGGCGCAAACCATGCTGCGTAGTAGTGAACTCGCTGCCGAGGCCGAGCGGCGCAGCAAAGTCGTCCTCGAATCTCAGGAGACGCAACTTCAGGCTGATCTGCGAGCCAAGCAGGCCAACCTTGCTGCGGTTAAGGTGAACCTTGGCTACACCAAAGTCTACGCTCCCGACGACGGCACTGTGGGCGAACGGCAAGTTCGGCCTGGGCAACTCGTCTCCCCCGGCACCCCGGTAATCTCCTTTGTTGCTCTCACAAAGTGGGTCGAAGCGAACTATCGCGAGACACAGTTGACCAACGTGAAGATTGGGGACGCTGCCGAACTGCGTATTGACGAATATCCCGGACAACACATTCACGGCAAAGTGGTCGAGATCGCGCCCGCCAGCGGATCGCAGTTCGCTCTGTTGCCACCCGACAACGCTACTGGCAATTTCACGAAAGTTGTGCAGCGTGTTCCCGTCAAGATTGCGCTGGACGATCCGGCCGTCGCGGCGACTCTGCGTCCCGGACTTTCTGTGGTAGCAACCGTCAGTACCAGACGATAACCGGAAATCTATGGCAGCTTCGACCATCACAGTTCGCCCGTCCGCGCTAGAGATCGCGCATGCGGCCGCAGCGGCTATCCCGTCTGAAGTATCGACACGTCCTCTTCTCGGTATTCTGGGAGTCGTTACTGGCGCGGGACTGGTCACCCTGGCCGGGCGCATGCTCAGCCTTGGCCTTGCCGATTTGAAAGGCCATGTCGGTATAAGCCTCGACGACGGTGCTTGGCTCGACAGTGCCTTCAACGCGTCGCTCATGTTTATCGGCCCGTTCACCGTCTATCTCGGAGGACTGCTAGGGCCACGCCGCGTGCTACTGTTTGCCGCAGGACTTTTTGCCGCAACCTCTCTGTTTCTTCCGCTCATCCATAGCTACAGCCTTCTCGTTGCTGCGCTGATCGTTGCCGGGATGGCCTCAGGCACTTTTTATCCGCTCACACTGACCTTCGCTCTTCGCAACATTCCGTTGCGATACCTTCCTTTCACCATCGCCCTCTACGCGATTTTTGTAGACGGAGGCGTGAATATCGCGCCTTCGCTCTACGGCTGGTACAGGGACCACCTATCGTGGCAGTGGATGTTCTGGAATTCCGCTGCGATTGCACCGGCAATGATGATATGCATTTACTTTGGAATCCCGCCGCTGCCACCACGCAAGAAAAGCAGCCCGGCGCCCAGCTTCGTTGGCTTCCTTTATCTCAGTGCCGGACTCGCTCTGATCTTCATCGCTCTTCAGCAAGGCCAGCGTCTGGATTGGTGGCGCTCCGGGGTGTTCAACGCTTTGTTCTGGTCTGGATCTTTTTTTCTCCTGTGTTCGCTGGTGCGGAGGCTGCGTGCTCCTAACCCTCTTGTGGCGCTGCCTTATCTGCTGAAGTGGAACACCATTGTGCTTGGCTGTCTGCTGTTTTGGTTTCGCTTCACGCTCTGTACGACCATCATCCTCATTCCACAATCATTGGGCATTCACGGTTTTGAGGCTGACCAGATTGGTCCCGCGATTATCTGGAGCGCCATTCCGCTCCTTCCGATTGCCTTCATTGCCGCGCTCTTGCTATTGCGCAAATTCGATCCACGCTTGCTGTTCGCTGCAGGCCTGGCATGTACGGCGTTCGCTGCCTGGATGTGCTCCCAATACACCACTGCCTGGGCAGCGGAGAACTTTTACCGCACGGAATTGCTGGTCGGCGTCGGACAAGCTTTTGCGTTTATCGGCCTGGTCGGCTGCATTGTGCTGCAGGCAATCTTCGCGGGTGCTTTGGCCAAACCTGAGTGGGTCCTGACCTTTTCCGCCTTCTTTCACGTCGTTCGCATATTCGGTGGCACAGCGGGCGCCATTTACATGGGACACTTCCTGGCCCAGAGGGAGAAGCTGCACTCGAACCTCTTGGGGCTTCACGTCAGCGGTGGCAACTGGATCACCGATCAGAACATTCGTGCCATGACGGCGGGACTCTACGCGAAGTCCTCCGGTATGGCCGCCGCCGGCGCGCGCGCCATTGATTTGATTGGAGCCCGGCTGCGGCTCCAGGCATACAGCTTGAGCCTGGTCGACGGATTTCTACTCATCGCCTGGAGTTGTTTTTGCGCCTTGATCCTCGTCGCTTTGCTGCGCAAATCACCTTTGAACTACGGCGATCTCAGCGCCGCGCAACAGATTCCCGGCGCCGGGAACAGGACAAATCAATGAAAAGAAATGCCGCATTATTCGTGTTAGCAGCTACCGCCTTTTCCGCCTGCATTGGAGCGGCCCAGGAAAAAAGCAATGCGGGGCCTCCGCCGCGCCAGATTACATTGCAGGAAGCCGTGCAGTTAGCGCTCAAGCACAACCACGATATCCGCATCGCCGGCTATACGGTCGAGGAAAAAGAGCGCGCGAAGCAGGTCGCAAAGAGTTCCTATTTTCCATCCATACGGAATGACAGCGGCTTCATGCATGCGACCGACACAGAGTTGATCCAGATCAGGTCTGGTAGTCTCGGCATCGCCGGGGGAACGCCGATTCCACCTGTCGATGCGATCATCAGCCAGGGAGGCAAGAACTTTATAACTAGCGGAACCCAGATCACCCAGCCGTTGACGAATCTGCTCAAGATCAGACGGGAAAACGATTTGGCCCAGGCCGAGCTAAAGGCATCGCGTGAGAAGGCCGAGCTTACCAGAAACGACGTGGCACTCGCCGTTCATCAGGTCTACTACCAGATCCTGATTGTTCAGGCGCATCATAGCGCCACCGAAGCGCGAATAAAGGCCTCCGAAGCCCTTCAACGCGAGCGCGTCGAACAAGTAAAGTTCGGCAGTTCACTGGAAGAAAACCTGATCGACAGCCGTGCCCAGCAGTTGCAAACCAAGCAGGAACTGCTGACGACCGACCTCCAGTTGACAGATCTGAAACTGAAATTCAACGACTTGATTGGCCTGCCACTGGCCACCGCTCTCGATCTTGATCCCGGTGTTCCGGAATTTCAGGAGGCTTGCCCACGCAAAGACTGCGTTGCAGTGGCCATTGCGTCACACCCGGAGGTCCTTGCCGCTCGCGCCCAGGTGCAAGAAGCGGAGGCCGCAGTCGGTTTGTCCAAAACAGATATCTGGGTGCCCGATGTTGAGGCTTTTGCCCGTTACAGCTACCAGGAAAATGTCCCCTTCCTGGCGCGCAACTTCGGAACGTTTGGTGTTCACTTCGGCTACGATCTGTTCGACAGTGGACGTAAGCACGGCTTACTGCGTGAACGTCAGGCGCAGTTGTCCCAAGCGAAGGAGAACTTGGCGAAGCTGACGGATGCGGTCGACCTGTCAGTCGAGACGGCCTACAACAAGCTGGAAAGGACGCGGCAGATGTTGAGGGTGTCGGAAGAAGTGCTGTCTCTGCGTACTGAGTCGAACCGCGTGCGTCAGCAGGAACTAATACGGGGAGCGGCGCTGAACTCGCAGGCGGAGACCGCAACGGCCCAGGAATACGATGCCAAGGCGCTCCTGCTGCAGTCACAGATGGACTACCTGCAGGCCCATGACGAACTCCTGGATGCGATGGGCAGCGCGCCCCAGTAAGTCGTTCTTCACCTCACGGAGAGCAAGCCGTATTCGAGTGTGGGAAACGATCTCGAGGACTTCATGAAGGACCACAAGCGCCTCTGGACGCAACCGCAAAGCGCCGTGAGCCGACGCCATATTTCTCAGCTATCGAGGGTGGCTCGCAGCATTTTGAGCAACAGCTGATGATCAAATGGTTTCCTGAGAACCTCGACTGCACCCTCTTTCATGGCTTGAGCCCGTATCTCGGCGTCGTCATACGCCGTAATAAAGATGATGGGAACGTTGCGATCCTGTTGTTTCAGCCTAACCTGCAACTCCAGACCCGACATCTTCGGCATGCGGATGTCAACGATCAAGCAGGCGGCGTTGCGAGATCGATCGGATTCGAGAAACGCTCTTGCTGATCCGAAGCATTGTGTCTCAAATCCCCCCGACTCGATCAGGTCACTCAGTGAGTCCTGCATCGCTCTATTGTCATCGATGATGGCAATCAGTTTGGACGTGTGGCCCCCTGGCATGCCGCGAACCCAAATATCGTTTGATGGATCACGCCCAATGCTCGTCTGTTTACCGCAAGAGGCGAACAGGTGTAAATGGAACGGCGGTGACTTTGCGATGAAATCGGAGTGAAAGCTGGAAGTTATTGATTCTTAAGGAGGTTCGCCGAGCGACCTTGATGCACTTTGTTCGACAATTCCGGATCGCATAGGTAGGCGCGGCGACCCGCGCTATAACGCGTTCTTGAAAAAATCCACCTGCCGGCCACGTAACCCTGGTCCCGAGGGCGTTCGACAATCCCGAGTCCCATTGGTAGAGTCTCTTAATTCATTTCTATGCACGATTCGTATGCACACCCTTCCCTCAGGCCACGTTCGTTTCGGAGTCTTTGAACTCGATCTCAGCACTGGCGAACTACGGTCGACTCAAGTGTCAGATCCCCAGAACAAGGTTCTCCTGAGAGAACAGTTGTTTCAGGTTTTGCGGATGCTCCTTGAACGCGAGGGCAAGATTGTCACCCGCGAGGAGATCAAGGAAAGGCTGTGGCCGGACGATACGGTCGTCGATTTCGACCAAAGCATCAATGCGACGATCAAGGCCCTGCGCCGCGCGCTGGGGGATTCAGCCGACGACCCGCGGTATATCGAGACCTTGGCCCGGCGCGGCTATCGATTGATGCCGACCATCGAATACCTGAAAATGGCACCGGGAATCGCGCCCCGAGAAGTCACCGAAAAGGCCCGTCCAACAAGAGAGCGTTGGCAGTGGGCGTTGGCGGCGGGCGCGCTGATTGCGGTTGTCGCGCTCAGTGTCTGGCGCTACGAAGTTTACCGCCATCGCATCACTCTCGCTCCCACCGACACGATCGTACTGGCCGACGTCGACAACCGGACGGGCGATCCTGTTTTTGACGACGCATTGAACAATGCATTGCGCTATGAAATGGAGCAGACTCCATACCTAAACCTGCTGGGATTGGATAAAACGTACGCCACCCTCGGGCAACTAAAACTTACGCCGACCACCAGGATCAGCCCGGAGATCGCGCGCCAGATTTGTAGTAAGACCAATAGCAGGATGGTGATCGCTGATTCCATCGCCGACGCCGGTAACGGATATCACCTGGAGATCAGGGCACTCGACTGCGGATCAGGAGCGACCCTGGCTGAGGAAGATGCCGACATTAGGGCTCGGAATCAGGTAGTCCATGAGTTGGGAGCGACTGCCGCTCGCCTTCGGAGGAAGATTGGGGAGCCGGCCGAATCGCTGGCGCGGTTCAATCAGCCTTTGGAAAAAGCGACCAGCGCATCCCTGGAAGCATTGCAGACGGGCGCAGAGGGAACCAAGCTCTTCCTGGCCGGCGACCCGCAGGCAGCGCTCCCCCTGTATCAGAGGGGAATCGAACTTGACCCTGACCTTGCGCTCACCTACGAAGGAATTGGAATGGCAAACGGATTTCTCGGCCATTTCGACCTGATGGCAGCTGCAGTTACACGCGCCTACCAACTGCGCGACCGAATGACGGAAAAGGACAGGCTAAATGCCGAGTATCTCTATTACAGTGGAGTGACTGGCGAACTCGACAAATGCTACTCCGTTCTAGTTCGATTGCTGGAGCTCTTTCCTCGCGATGTATTCTTTCATACGAATCTGGCGCACACGCTGCATAAACTCGGCCAGCCCAAGCGTGCGGCAGACTTAGAGGATGAGACGGCGCGGCTGGAGCCAAGTTCACTCTATTTTTCATGGGCGGCCCGTGACAGCATTTCCGCGAATAGGTTCAGTGAGGCGAGGTCATGGCTGGCCCAGGCGGAGGCCCTTAAATTTGACAGTCCCGAGCTGAGGATTCAAAGATTGCGACTGGCATTCATCGACGGCGATCGGGGCGCTCTCGACCGGATCTTCGATAACGAAGCACATGGCCCTAATCGAGTCGCCTTCCTGCGGGAGCAATCGAGATTTGAAGCTCAACAGGGTCACTTTGTTTCCGCAGATCGCCTAGGCGTGCAGGCATCGAAGCTGTCTCCGGACCCTGAAGATATTTCCCGAGCCCTTGTTCTTTCGGCCCTTCGAAACGCAGAGGCGGGCAGGGTAATCCAGGCACGGAAAGCTCAGGACCAGGTACTTCAGAGCAAATTGGAGCGCGGTCAAAGAATGATTTTGGCTCTCTCACTCGCCCGGTCGGGAAGAACGGACGAAGCCGAACGGTTGGTACACGAAGTTAGTCAGGAAGCACCACTGGACACTGTTGTGCAGAAATATCTTGTTCCCACAGTGCAGGCCGCGGTCAAGTTGCAGGAGCACGATCCCAACGCCGCCATCGATCTGCTGCGCGGGACCATCCAGTACGACCTCGCGTACACCATGTCGTTCGATTATCTTTACCCGGCCTACATCCGTGGCCTCGCCTACCTGGAGTTGGGCGATGGCCGATCAGCCGCGGGGGAGTTCCAAAAGCTGATTGACAACCCCGGCTTGTGCTTGGGGTATTTCACCGGCCCACTGGCCCGGCTTCAACTCGGTCGGGCGGAGAGACTGATGGGAGATAACGCATCCGCCCGCGAATCTTACGAAGAATTCCTTAACATTTGGAAAGATGCCGAACCCGATCTTCCCATCTATCGACAAGCCAAAGCCGAGTACGCCCAGCTCCAAAAACACAGGTAAGCAGACGTGATGACTATGTCACGTCGGTCGGCAAGGTGAAATGAAATGTTGCACCTCGTCCCTCGTTGGCGGTTGCCCATAACCGACCGCCGTGCGACTCCACAATGGAGCGGCTGATGGCCAGTCCCATCCCGCTGCCTTGCGACTTGGTGGTGAAGAAGGCAGAAAATATCTGGTCAACGTTTCCCTCCGGTAGTCCGATGCCCGTGTCGCCGACCGACAACAGCAGTTGAGAGTCCTGCCGCTGCGACTTCACCGTAAGCTCTCCGCCCTCGTCCTGCATGGCTTCGATGGCATTGAGTATGAGGTTCATGAAGACCTGCTGCAGCTGCACGCGGTCTGCCTTGATCTTGGGTAGTTCGGCAGTAAGTTCGGATCGCACGGCGATGGAGTATCGGAGAGCCTCACCCTGCAGCAATGTGAATATTTCGTGGACGATTTCGTTCACGTCGATCAGCTCACGTTGTGCAGGAGACTTCCTATACAGCGACCGGATGTGGTCGATGATCTCAGCCGCACGATTTCCATATTTATCGATTTTGGCTGCTGCTGCGCGGGCCCGGTCAAGGTTGGGAGGTTCGTGCGCCAGCCATTCGATGCAGCTGTTGGCACTGGTCATTGCGGCGGCGATTGGTTGTTTGATTTCGTGCGCCAGCGAGGCCGCCATCTCCCCCATCATACTCACACGATTGATGTGCGCAAGATCTTCCTCAAGCTGACGCAATCGCTCGCGCTCTTGTTCTGCACGCTTGCGATCTTCAATGTCTGTGAGGGTTCCGTACCATTTAACAATGTTTCCATGCTGATCTCGAAGTGGGACGCCACGCACCAGAAACCATCGATATCCCCCGTCAACGGCGCGACGGAAGCGCGCCTCGTCCTCGAAAAGCTGCCCGGTCGCAACGGAGATGCGCCAATTCTCGGAATGGCGCCGAAGATCTTCGGGATGAATCGCACGCTGCCAACCTGCGCCTGAACTCTGTTCGACAGAAAGCCCGGTGTATTCGGTCCATCGTTTATTTACAAATGTGCTGGAGCCGTCGGACAAGGCAGTGAAAGTCATCGCCGGAATTGTTTCCACAACGTCGCGCAGACGCTTTTCCTGATCCTTGAGCTGACGAATGCGCCATCGATGAAGTCCCCAGAGCAGCGCAACGAAGGCGGCGAAGCACGACAACCGGAACCAGTAAGTCTGATAGTAAGCCGGAGCGATGGAAAAATCGAGGGACATGCCCGCTTCGTTCCATAAGCCGCTGTTATTGCACGCCTTTACGCGGAAGGTGTAATTGCGCGGAGGAAGGTTACTGTAGAAAGCTTGCCGGCGAGTGCCAGCGTCCTGCCAATCTTGATCCCAGCCTTCAAGCTTGTAGCGAAATAATACTTTCTCCGGCGCGACGAGGCTGAGGGCTGTGTAGTCAATCTCCAGCTCGCGCACCAGCGGGGGCAGGCGGGGATTCGATGGTGCACCGCCCGATAAACTTTCCTGATACTCCTTGCGGTCGGCAATGACCTTCTCGATATGAACCGGCGGTGGCAGCTTGTTGAAGGGAAGCTGGGCAGGATCGATGACGCTGATGCCGTCCGGAACACTGAACCACAGTTTCCCATCGGCTGACTTGGAGACGCGCGGCGTATAATCGCCAACCACGGCGAGACTCCGTAGCCCGTCCGAATTATCGAAAACGGTAGTGTGGGCCGTGCCCGGGGTCTTGTCTGCAGCACTAGCCCACGTGTCCAACTCGGGGCGCGCAACCCGCACCAAACCGCAGGGCATCATCAGCCAGACTGATTGCGCGGCGTCTTCCATCGTCCACTGGACCGCATCGCAAGGCAATCCGCTTTTGTTCGTTAACGTCGCGATGTGGCCATCTTTCAATCGGGAGAGTCCGCCCTCCGTGGCGATCCAAAGTGCGCCTTCAGTGTCGAATCGAAGGTGATTGACACGCCCCTCGCCTAGCCCATCGGTGGCCGAGTAGGAGGAGCGGACATGGCCATCACGAAACCAGGCGATGCCGCCCCGCGAAAATCCGAGCCATAGGCCGCCATGCAACGGATCCGCAGCCAGAACAACCGCAGGATCCTTGCGTCCAAATGTGGCCCATGGAATAGGTGGGAACTCATTGTGCTGCGATAATCGCAAGAGGCCGACGTCGCGGTTGGCGATCCAAAGATTTCCCGAAGTGTCTTCGGTGAGCGCATCCACTAACCCACCGGGAGCCCCCACAGGAATAAACCGGTCATTCTCCAAGTAGCCGATCGCGGTCAGTGTAGACACCCAGATTCGCCCGCGAGAGTCCTGAAAAAGAGACCCGACCCCCTCATCCGGCAGTCCGCTGCCGACAATCTCTCGCGCGCCTCCCCGGGAACGGTGCGGGCGGTACACCGTAACCTGGGCTTGGCTCAGGCGGTTTAGTCCATCAAGATTAGCAAACCAAACGCTTCCGTCCCTCGCAGCCAAGATCCCACCCCAAGGAATATCCGATAAACCTTGTTTCCTGGAATACGTGACCACTGGAAGCTCGTGAAAACGGTCGAGCCCATTGATAGTGGCGACCCAAATATTTCCCTCACGATCCGCAAACAAATCGTAAATGTCGTCGCCGGATAGGCCGTCCGATTCCGAGAACACATCGGTCCGTCCCTGGTGTATATGCACGACACCCCGGCCCGCGGGACACACCCACAGGCTGCCGTCGCGGTCGCGGAGCATTTCCAGGCGACGGAACCCGCGCCTCGCAGTGGGGAACCGATATACGGCCTCCGCTTTCCCATCAGCCAGCCGCATGACCGCGTCCGTTGTTGCAATCAAGAGAGCGCCATCCTCGGCGTCCGCCATGCCTCCCCTTCTTCCGTTCAGCAGTCTTGGGACCGCATAGAATTGCGGCGGTCCGGGTCTCCATCGCCACACCCCTGTCTCCAATTCGACCCAGAGGTTCCCCTTGCCGTCCTTATGCAACCCGAAGACGCCGCGGTCAACACCGCCCATCTCCGGATCGCACCGGACGTTGCCATTCCGAATTTCGCAGAGTTTTCCATCGGGGGGCCCGCTTGTGCCGGCCCATATCGAGCCCTCATCGTCTTCAACCAGAGCCAAGATATGCAATCCAGCCAGCTCCGTGTACTGCGTGAGCTTGCCGTTTTTCCAGCTTACGAGCCCACTCCATGTGCCGATCCAAAGAGCCCCGTCGCGCGCCGCGACCAGTGTTGAGATGGTGGTGGAGGGGAGTTGCTGATCTGGCGGTGGCTGCCAGAGGACGTTTCGGACGCCATCGAAGCGATACAAGCCAAACGCTGTACCAAGCCAGAGGTACCCGTCGGGTGTCTGGGCGATTGAGAGAATGGATCCGTTGGCAAAGCCATCCCGGATCTTCCAGGACGTATGCGCGTATTGGCTGACGTCTAGCGTTGGATTCAGCGCAAACGCGCAAGTTCCCGCTATCAGCACGCCGGCCAGCATCGCGCCCGCCAATTTGCCGTGAACTGTGTGCAAAATCGTGCCCGGCGAAGGTCTCAACCCGACAGCCGGCCCTCCGATACGCTCATACTATCCGACGCGACTGATTCAGGGAGCCCAGCATCGGCCCTCACTTTTTCCAGCGCATTTCTACCAGATCAGCTTCAGTCCGAACTGTATCTGGCGCGATGTGGTCGTCGTGGAGGTGAGGACGCCCGCCGAAGAAATTGGGGCTCCGTTGGCTCCAAACAGGCTGGTATTGTTGGTCGTTACCACCGGCGACGCAAAATTCGTGTGGTTCAACACGCTGAAGAACTCGGCTCGGAATTGTGCATGAAATTTCTCTGAGCCGCCTATGTTGCGAACTAGCGAGGTGTCCAGGTTGAGAATGCCTGGACCGATAAGAATATTGCGCCCTGCGTCCCCAAACCGCGTGCTCGGGTCGGGGAAAGCAAAACACTGCGTTTTGATGTAGTCAAGCGGATTTCCCGGATTCACGCGAGAGCCGCTGCATCCCGGCCCGGTCACTATATCCGGCCGGTCGAACTGATCGCCCTTCATTCCTAACGGGTCTCCGGTGATTATCGGTGTGAACGGTTCGCCGGAAGCGAGGTGGAGAAGCGCACCCGATTGCCAACCACTTAATGTCCATTGCAGCACTCGTGGTCCGGAGTTGGATCTCGGGATTTCCCAGATGTAGTTGACCGAGAGGTTTTGACGTATGTCGAAGTCGGCGAGTCCCCGCCCGTTTCTTTCATCGAACCAAAGTGTCGGGACGCTGTTCGCGAAGGTACCTGGGTTGCTGTTCGCCGATTCGGAGCCCGAGTCAATAATTTTGCCCCACGCGTAGGACACTCCGGCTTGCAGCTCTTTCCTGAGTCGGCGAGTTACCTGTATCTCGAGAGCATGGAAAATGGAATCGGAGTTCCACATAGTGCCAGAGATCTGGCCCACCTTCGGGTTGAGAGGAGTTCCATTTGCCGGCCATGCGTAGCCCTGCGGCGTCAACGTTGGAAGCACCATGTCGAAATTGTTTGTGAAGTAGGGAAGATGAACTCCGCGCGAACCGGTGTAGCCCACCTGCAGCACCGTATCGGGAGCAATATTCTGCTGAATGTTGAAGTTCCACTGCATGTCATAGCTGCGTGGAGGATTCGGCTGAATATAGGCATATCGAAGTGTAGGTGTGGTCAATAGCGGAAATGCTTCCTTCGGAAACGACCCCTGGGGTAGCGTCGTGAGGTCTCCTAACTCAAAAAACGGAGCCGACAGAAGGCTCGTCGCCCCAAACAAATAGGGGAGAGGTAAATTGTCGAATATTCCGAATCCGCTGCGGATGGATGTCTTACCGTTACCTAGCGGATCCCACGCAAAGCCCACCCTTGGTTCAAAATCGAGCTTCGTCGGATTCGAGAAGAACGGATCTCCGAGGTGTGGAGTTGTTGAAGTCAACGATGGCAGATTCGAGAGTTTCCCGTGTGCTTCGCTCGGGACGGTTGCTGCTTCATAACGCAGCCCCAGATTGAGGGTCAAATTGGGCCGCGCTCTCCAGTCATCGATCACGTATCCCGCATAAATAGACTGGCGGAGGGCGCGGGGTGTGATTCCACTTCCGATTGGCGCATTAAACGAAGTTGGCTGGTCCTGCAGAAAATCGGAAAGTGATCCGAACACGAACTGGCCCAGCGGGCTGGTTTTGCCCAGTTCGTTGTCGCGGATGCTTTCAAAAGCAAACCCAAACTTTAGGGAGTGAGTTCCCAACGTCGCGAACGCATCATCGTAGAACTGATACGAGTTGTAATGAAAATCGAACTCACCGACGGCGCCAAAGCCTCCCGGAAACGTCGAGAGTTCCGAGTTCGTTATAACTCCCACGGGCTGGCCAGGCAAGAAGCCGAGCGACGTGTCCGCTGCCAAAGGGTTAATCGCCTTTAAACTCTTTGCCGCTTGCGAGACTACACGGCTGAAACCCAATCGTGCCGTGTTGGCCATTTGGGCACCGAATGAGTGCGTTTCCTCGAGAACGGCGGCTTGACGGTGGGAGAGAGTCCCGATGATGGTGTTATGGAAGGAATCCGGGCCCTCCGTTTTTCCATTGTCGAACATGTAGGTTCCGAACAGGCTATCATCCTTCCCCATTGTGAAGTCCGAGCGTGTGGTGAAGAAGTCCTCGTTGGTGTTCTGCGGAGTGGCAAGCGTGAAATTGCCGGTATCGCCCTCGACCGGACCGTTCGGAAAGGGATAAAGCGCCAGGTACGGCTCTACACTTGGATCCACACTAACAGTACCTGAGGTTAGATTTCCGTTGCGGGCCGCGGCAGAAGGCACAATGTCCACCGTGGTTGTTGAAAGCATCTGACGAATTCCTTCGTAATCACCAAAGACAAACAACTTGCGTTTGATAATCGGCCCTGCAGCATCGGCTCCGAACTGATTGCGCCGGAATGGGGGAGGAGACGAAGTTGTGTCGAAGAAGTTGCGGGCGTCGAGCGCGCTGTTGCGCAGAAAGTCATAAGCAGAGCCGTGTAGCTCATTTGTGCCAGAGCGCGTAATGGAATTGATCACTCCACCCGACGTCCTGCCATAGCTAGCCGGTGCGCTGTTTGTCACGACAGAAAATTCCTGAATCGCCTCCACGCCGAGCAAGACACCGAGAACGCTGCCCGGCCCTCCGTTGGAGTAGTCGTTGATGCTGATTCCATCGAGTCGGTAGTTGTTCCCTTGTGGGCGCGTTCCGCCGATGCTTAACTGAGTCCCGAGACCGCGGTTTGCCCGTTGATTACTCAGAGCGAGCGGGTATTGATACACGTCGGTGACTCCCGCTTGCAACTGTGCGAGAGTCGTCCAGTCGCGCCCGTTCAGAGGCAATTCGCGGACTGTGGTCGAGTTCTCGGTTGCCTCCAACGTCGAACTGGCCAATTGGATCGCGGGCGGCGTGCCTGAAACTTCGATTTTCGTCTTGACCTCGCCTGGGTTTAGCTTGAAATCGATTACCTCCGCGGAGCCGACCGTGACAAGAACACCCGACCTCACAAGCGTTGCAAATCCTTCCTTGGACGCGCTGACCTGATACGTACCGGCCACCAAGTTCGGAGCCGTGTAGATTCCGTCGTGGTCTGCGTCTATGGACCGGAGGATCGCTGTCTCGGCGTTCTTAACCGAGACGTGTGCTCCTGCAATCGCGCGTTCTGAACTGTCTCTCACACTCCCTGAAATAGTCCCTCCAGCCACTTGTGCGAGACCAGAACTGCCGGTCACCAGTGCGATTGCAGTGACGCACGCGACCGTAAAAGAACTCGCGTTCAAAGCGGCCCAGGTTGGGTTTGGATGCATCAACGTTCCTCCACGGACGGATCCGCTCTAACGCAAGTCCGCACCGGTATCAGCAGTGAGCTGTCATGGAGACCGATCTTATCTCTAGAACGTGAACTCTAGAACATGAACTCTCATCAGTTACTGGGAAAATGTCAGGTCACACGGCTCGGATCGAAGACGATGGAAACACTTCATGTAACCAGGGGGCTGGGCTTCATCACCTCGGTCGGCAACGTGAAATGAAAGGTTGCACCTCGTCCGTCATTGGCGGTTGCCCACAACCGGCCACCATGCGACTCCACAATGGAGCGGCTGATTGCTAATCCCATGCCGCTGCCTTGCGGCTTGGTAGTAAAGAAGGCAGAAAAGATCTGGTCAACATTCCCAACTTGTAGTCCCGGGCCTGTATCGCTGACCGAGAACAGAAGTTGGCCATCCTGCTGCTGCGACTTCACCATAAGCTCTCCGCCCTCGTCCCGCATGGCTTCGATGGCATTGAGTATGAGGTTCATGAAGACCTGCTGCAGTTGCACGTGGTCTGCCTTGATCTTGGGCAGTTCGCGAGCAAGTTCGGATCGCATGGCAATGGAGTATCGGATCGCCTCACCCTGCAGCAAGGTGAATATTTCGTGGACAATTGCGTTCACGTCGATCAGTTCCCGTTGTGAAGGAGACTTCCTATACAGCGACCGGATGTGGTCGATGATCTCAGCCGCGCGATTCCCATATTTATCGATTTTGGCCGCTGCCGCACGGGCCCGGTCAAGGTTGGGAGGTTCGTGCGCCAGCCATTCAATGCAGCTGTTGGCACTGGTCATCGCGGCAGCGATCGGCTGCTTGATTTCGTGCGCCAAAGAGGCTGCCATTTCCCCCATCATGCTCACACGATTGATGTGTGCAAGATCGTCCTCAAGTTGACGTAATCGCTCGCGCTCTTGTTCTGCGGATTTACGCTCTGTAATATCGGTTGAGCTGCCTACGAATTGGACGAGTTCGCCCGAAGCGGTCAAGACAGGATGGCCGACTGTGTGGATCCACCGAACCGTACCCTCCGGCAAAACGATCCGGAAAACCCCATCGTAATCCGTTTTCTCCACGATTGCCCGTTCGAGTATGCTTTTCCACTGAAGCCGGTGATCCGGGTGGATGCGCTCGATGTGCTTTTCCCAGGGCGGCGCTCCTTCCGCTGGATCGAAGCCAAAAATGCGAAACCATTCATCGGAGAGGTGAACCAGCTTCCGATCCGCTACATTCAAAATCCAGCTGCCGGTGTGGGTTAGCCTCTGCGCCTCGGCAAGATGACTTTCACTCCGGCGCAGCGAATCCTCGATTCGTTTCCGTTCCGTTACGTCCATGGTTGTGCCGAGGACTTCAGTGATTCGGCCCGAGGCGTCCATCACCGGGTGCGCAATGTAGTGAAGGTGTTTTATCTTCCCATCTGGGACAACGATTCGAAAATCAGCCTCCGACTCAGCCCAGTCCGTTTGTGTGGACTCCATTTCCTTTTGCTGCTCAAGGCTGGCTCGGTCGTCGGGGTGAACTCTATCGACAATGACGGACCAATCGGGCTTCACTTTCACGGGGTCGATCTCGAAAATGCGAAAGGTCTCTTCTGACCAGAAGCGCTCGTCGGTAACCAGGTTCCACACCCAGCTGCCGGTGTGGGTCAACTTCTGCGCCTCCGTCAGGTATGCCTGCTGACGCTCCAACTCCTGCGTCAACAGTTCCTGCTCGGTGATATCCATTGCGGTGCCGAGAAACCCCTTGAGCACTTCGCCTTCAACCACGGGAATGCCGACGCAGCGAATGTAGCGTTGTACGCCATCGGGTCGAACAATTCGTTTCTTTAGGTCGCAGCCAGAACGTTCCGCGTGCATTTTTGTTATGGTGTCAGCCACGCCTTCCCGGTCTTGAGGGTGAAGAGTAGCTAAATACCGTTCCAGTGTCGGTGCCCCCTGCTGCGGGTCGAGTCCGTAGATCTGAAACACCTCTTGAGACCAGTAATCAAAGAAACCTAAAGGATTGAATGCCCAACTTCCCATATGAGCGAGTCGTTCTCCCTCTCTGAGATAAAACTCACTTCGCTTCAATGCTTCCTCGGCGCGCTTGCGGTCAGTAATGTCCTGGACTATGCCGAACATCTGGGAGGGCCGTCCCGACGCGTCTCTCTTTACATCGCCCTCACTGTGCACGATGCGAAGTTCACCCGTGGGCCGCAATACACGATATTCCACGTTGTAGCGAGGCCCCCCAGCGAGCGCCTCGTTCACTGCCCGAGAAACAAACTCCCAATCTTCGGGATGGACCTTTTGCGGTAACGCGTCCACGTCCATTGGATGTTCCTGTGGCTGCAGTCCGAAGATGCGATAGGTTTCGTCTGACCAGGTGATGCGACCGCTCACGAGGTCCCGTTCCCAGTACCCGACGTGCGTGATGCGCTGAGCTTCTTCGAACCTGGCCTTGCTTTCCTGCAAGTCGTGCGAAAGCAATTGCAAGGTTTCCTCGGCGCGCCTGCGATCTTCAATGTCCGTCAGGGTCCCATACCATCGAATAACCTTTCCGTAAGGGTTCCGAAGGGGGACACCACGCACCAGAAACCAGCGATATTCCCCATCGGCGCGACGCAACCGCGCCTCATCTTCGAAAAGCAGCCCCTTCGTAACGGAGTACCGCCACTTCTCGGAAAGGTGCCCACCATCTGCGGGATGGAACGCATGCTCCCAACCTATGCCTAGAGTTTCCTCGACCGAAAGCCCGGTGTATTCGGTCCAGCGCTTATTCACAAATGTGCAGGAGCCGTGAGACAACGCGGTGAAAGTCATTGCCGGAATTGTCTCCACAACATCTCGCAGACGCTTTTCCTGAGCGGTGAGCTGATGGACGCGCCATCGATGAAGTACCCAGGCGCAAAGCAATAAGCAAGCTGCAAGAAGGACTCGAAATGCTCTTGTTTGGTACCACGTGGGCACGATGCTGAAGGAAAGCTCCGCAGCTCGATCGCTCCAGACGCCGGCACTGTTGCTTGCCTTTACGCGAAACGTATAAGAGCCCCAATTTACGTTTGTGTATACGGCGGCACGACCAGAGACTGGTTCGCTCCAGTCTCTGTCAAATCCTTCCAGTTTGTACTTGAACTGAGTCCGTTTCGGATCAGATAGACTGAGCCCCGTGAACCGGAAGGTCAGCCGATGGGTATCCGGAGGAACACGAATCGGCGGCTCCAGGTCGAGCGAGTTGCCGTCCGCGGATAAACTCTCGATTTGTACACTAACGGGACGGGATTCACGATCGGCCCGGAGGGGGTCGACTACAGCCAGACCTCGATCGGTGGAAAACCAGATTTTTCCTTGTGCATCTGCAAATACAGAACGAAAGCGCTTCACGCCTTGTTTCCCGATGAGACCATCCTCGAGTCCGTACTCTCGAACGTCGGAATCACTCAGCGTGGTTGACAGAAGTCGCGCCGGTTTGACGGATAATATGTGATTCGAGGTCGCAATCCAGAGATTCCCGATGTTGTCCCCAGCCATTCCGAGGATCTCCTCCCGCAAAGACGAAGGCATGGAGTCCGGCTTCGTGATATGGCCCGATCGCAGCACAGCAAGCCCCGAGACGGTTCCAATCCACAGAGTGCCTGTCGAATCTGTAAGCAAGCTTGTGATGTTGTCGCTGGGCAATCCATCACGAGATGTAAAGACGCTCCACTTGTTTCTGGAGTAGCTAATTAGGCCGCTTGGTGTGCCGAACCACATAGTGCCATCCGGGCTGTCCTCGATCGAAGTGATGGTATTCGATGGCCAACCATTCGCCGTGGAGTAGTTTTTGAAACGACCGTCCACAAATTGACTGATACCAGCGTTAACAGTGGCAGCCCATACCGAGCCGTCCCGGCTTCGAAAGACGGCGTATACGCTGTTTCCGGGGAGCCCATCGGAAACCGTGTAGGTTCTGGTTCGGATTCGACTAGCTCTGTAGCGCAAGCGCGTCAGTCCGCCACGCTGTCTCCCAACCCATATTTCGTCGTCTCCTCCCGAGATGGAATAGACCACATCCTGATTCAAACCGTCGTTAGAAACTGTTCCTCCTTGTCCTTGTCTGAGCCACTGCAGACCACCCTTGAACGACGCAAACCACACACGCCCAGTAGCGTCGACAAAAACAGGTCCACTACTCTCCTCTTGCGACGTTCGAAACCGATACGTGACGAACGCAGTTTCATGCAGTCTCTCGATGCTTTGGGAACGTCCTATCCATAGACCTCCTTCGCGACCCTCAAAAAGCGCGATGACTGGCTCCGCACGACCTAAACCGACATCATCAAAAGAAACGCTCTCGCTGTTGACTCTGGCGAGCCCGGCAGCGGTCCCGACCCAGATATTCGCGTCGTGGTCGCGAATCAGGGCGCGCACCTCAGCTTGACGCAAGGCAGGGTCAATCCCAACTTGGCTAGCTTCTGTTCCGTTCCAACGGAAAACACCTCTTTCCGTCCCGATCCAGACATCACCATTTTCCAACGGTAGTAGGGACCGAACGTTGTGGCTCTCACCCGGCAGACGTACCGACGAAATACGGCCGTGGTCAAGATAAAACAGGCCTTTGTCGTTTGTACCGAGCCACACGCGCCCATCGCTGGTTTCCGCGATCGAAGTTACAGCCGAGTCAGGTTGGGCGAGATGATGAGCAGCGACGCTGGTGGCCCAACTCAGCCGGGTTGAGAGATCGTCGGAAGAGGGTGCAGTCGGCGTAGAGTTGAGATCCGATGAAGGGGAAATCTTTAAGAACTTTCCATCTTGATAGGTGAGTGCGCCATACGCAAGGGATGCGAAAAGAGGAGCGCCGTTCGCGCGCTTTCCGATCGCCGTCACTCCTACTTCTGCTTCCTCGTGGCCGAGTTCGAATTTTCCGTCATGAAACCGCAGCAGCTTGGTATTGGCAAGGAGAATCCAGAGATTGCCACGATTGTCGGTGATCAATTGCTGGACGGGGCCGATGGGCAAAGACTCAGGGCTCGCCTGCTGAAAAACGCGGAAGCTAAGCCCGTCAAAGCGGAACAGACCCTTTGCCGTACCAATCCAAAGATATCCGTCCGGCGTCTGCGCGATCGCCGATGTCGCCCCTCCTGGAAACTCGTTCTCGATTGTCCAACGATCTCGCGCATATTGCGAAATCATCCGATGCGGATCGATAGCCTTTGAGGGAGTAGCACCGAAAATCAGCATCGCGGCAGCCGCCACGACAAACCTCAACCGGAATTCAGACAGAATGGTCAAGGAAGGTACTCAAACCGATCGATGATGACTTCCGTGTTCTTCTGCAGCGGGCTCTTCTTGCTGGCAACGATGTAAAACATGATTTCCAGCAACTCTTGGCCGGGTGATGGCACTCCTGCAGTGAAGGTGTGCTCATAGAAGGGCCGCGCGCCGGATTGAGTCAAGCTTCCTGGGAATGCCTTGAACGCGGCACGCCCGGGTTCCCATAGCAGCGAGTAAGTGAGCGTGCCGGGCAGCTCTGTGAACCGAGCGAGGTTGCCGGGAACGTAGAAAGGTTGAATGCCGAATTGTGCGTTTTCTCTGCCAGCTGTGCGCCCCCATCGCCCAATTTCGATATCCCATTCTCGAAAATGTTGATCACCTGCCGAGTCATCATAGGTGTGTAAACTGAGAACCACAGCAGGATCTAAACGAGCAGTGTCGCGAATGACAAAATTGTAAGTACCGTACCCAAGGCTGCGAGCCAGAATCACTTGCGCGCAAGTCCAGCCTGCTGGCTTATTGCTGATCCTGAGGTGCAAGGCGCCACTCTCGTCGGTCCAGGCGTTCTCCGCATCGTAGAGATTATTGAGCCCGCCGCGTGCCGCTGAGACCGTGCGAACCTTCCAGTCGTATCCGCCGAAGCGCAGTGGCACGATGGGGAGATCCGGCAGAGATCCGCTTCCATTAACTATTCTCAATGCGACTACAGAACCACCCATCGTAGGAGCTACATCGATCGTCGGCGCTGGATGATAATCTGAATTCACGAGCAACGCGGCGTACTCGAATCCCAGGTGCGTTTGCGTCTCCCATGTCGAATCGGGCTCGATCGGTATGAATGGTTGTTCTGGCCAAGGCTGTACCCACCAAGGTCCGCTCTTTGCATAAACGACAACTCGCTGTCCCGGTCGAGCCCCAGAGACGCGGCCGGAGATCGTATCCACTCTTTCCCGCCCACCTTGGGCCGCCGGAGGAATCTTGGTGAAGGTGATGGATGGTGTTTCCTGGGGTTTTTCTGACCAGCATGCCACCAAGGCCACCACGCTAAGGAAAACGATAGCGCTCAGGATTCCAAAGGCGGCACGTTTTGCAGAAGCTGCTGTTTCTGTGTGACTGGCCGCCGCGATTTCAGAGTGCTTCACTTGCATAAGGGAAAAGTGGCACTCTCGTTGGAACTCCCGCGTGCCTGTTAACCTCTGATTTTCCACGCTCGGCCGCCCGTCGAATTTCACACCTAAGCATCTTCTCGAGCGACGCCGAGCAGGTCTGTCCCGTCCTGAGGAATGGGTCGCGAAATCCCCAACCGTCTCATCTTGGCCAGCAGTGTGGTTCGTTTCAGTCCCAGTTTGGTGGCCGCACCGCGGGGTCCGCCCACGATCCAGCCGGCCTGCTCAAGCGTCTCCACGATCAGAGCGCGATCTGAGTCTTTCCAGGTCATCGAGGATAAAGACGGTGCGTTGGAACTGAGAATAATGGCACTTGTTTGCCTCTTCTGCAGAGGGTTCGGGAGCACGCCGTCGCGCGAAAGGATAACCGCACGTTCAACCAAGTTCTGCAATTCCCGGATATTGCCAGGCCAGGAATGCCACTGAAAGGCAGCCATCATTTCTGAGGGAATGCTATCGATTTGTTTCCCCATGCGGCGACTGAAGATCTTCACGAAGTGCATTACGAGCGAAGGAATGTCTTCCCGGCGCTCGCGCAACGCGGGCAACAGGATGGGGAAGACGTTCAGACGATAGTAGAGATCACTGCGGAACTGACCCCGCGCTACCATCTTGTCCAGATTCCGATTGGTGGCAGCGACGAGCCGGACATCCACCTTGTGCGTTCTACCGCTTCCGAGCCGCTCGAACTCCTGCTCCTGCAGCACACGCAGCAACTTCGGCTGCAGCGCAGGTGGAATATCGCCCACTTCGTCCAAGAATAGCGTGCCCTTGTCAGCCATTTCGAAGCGCCCGATCTTCTGCGCGATCGCGCCCGTGAAGGCGCCCTTCTCGTGACCGAACAACTCGCTTTCCAGAAGATCGAGCGGGATAGCGGCGCAGTTCAGCTTGATAAATGCGCGCCCGTAGCGCTGACTTGCATTGTGAATGGCGTGGGCAATGAGTTCCTTACCTGTGCCGGTTTCGCCCTCGATAAGGGCCGTCGAGTCTGTAGGAGCAACCTGCTCCACCTGAGCGAGGACCGATTCGAGAGCAGCGCTACTACCTATGATCCGCTCGAACGTTCGCTCGACCTGATCCCCCACTCCAGCGTTCGTCACTATTGCATGATCTCCCACTAGAAACCTCTACACTCAAAGCTCCCCAGCCGACTGCGATGATGCAGCTTTTCACATATTCACAGCGGAACGAACTCTTTTGAGTAACAACTGATGATCGAACGGCTTTGCAAGAAACTCGACTGCGCCGCGTCTCATGGCTTGAATACGCATCCGGGCGTCTCCATGAGCAGTAATAAAAATGATGGGAACGTTGCATTCCTGTTCTTTCAGCCTGTCCTGCAACTCCAGACCAGACATCTTTGGCATGCGGATGTCAACGATCAGGCACGCGGCTTTACCATGCAAATCGGATTTGAGGAACTCCTCCGCGGATCCGAAGCACCGTGCTGTAAGCCCCGCCGCCTCCAGAAGGTCGCGCAGAGAATCCTGCATGGCCTCATCATCATCAATGATCGCAATCAATTTGGACATTCGGTCCATCGGCATGAGGCAAGGTTAACGTCATTGACTCGCTTGGAACAATCAAACTTTGGGCGGACAAAACTAGACTTTAGTAGGTTGGACCGCTACTTTCGATGGATTGGGGATTCGATGCCGACAGGCGGGAGTCACTGTTATAAGGACTTGAGCTTGTCCGCCATCCTGACAAGCTCAGGCAGGGATTTGGCCTGCATCTTTTTCATGACCTGGCTGCGATACATCTTGACGGTCGCTTCGCTGGCACCGAGTTCCGCTGCAACCTGCTTGTTAAGCATCCCGGAAACGACCAGGTTCATTACCTCGCGTTCGCGAACGCCGAGTCTTTCATAACGATGTCGCAGTTCAGTTAACTCTCGCTCTTTCTCGCGCCGGACGCGAGCTCGGGTGAGGGATCGTTGGACCGCATCAAGCAGGTCCTGTTGCCTGAATGGCTTAGTCAGAAACTCAACCGCTCCAGACTTCATGGCCCTGACCGACATCGGAACGTCAGCATGAGCTGTGAGAAAAATAATGGGAATACTTATTCTCCCTCTTTTCAGTTCGTGCTGAAGATCCAGGCCGCTGATACCGGGAAGCCTCACATCCAGAATCAGGCAACTAGGATCGTCACCGCGCCGAACCGCTAAGAACTCTTGCGCAGTTCCAAAAGACTGAGAGTGTAGGCCGACCGACTCCAGGAGTTCCTGAAGAGACTCACGCACGTCAGCATCATCATCGACAATGAATACGGTCGGTACCTCTTGTGCACTCATCCCCCGTGCCCCTATCAAAAGTACGCTGAAAACGCTATGTCACAAGCTTCCGCGTTATATGCATGCAGCTATGTCGCATAGATTGTATCGGATGATGCGATATGGAAACTGCGAAAGCTGCCGGCGCCAGAACCGCACACAAGGACAGGTCCGCACTCGCTGACCTTTCAAGAGCGGCGAGCGAGCGGCCTCGAGTCGGACAAAGTCCAAAAGTCAACGCGTTACATTCACGGTTTCAGGTTTGATCTCCCGCCCACTGCGCATTTGCGACAAGTCTTGAGTGAAATTGAAGTCGGTGGGAGCAGCGCCGGTGATTAATCGGGCTCCACGGCTGAATGTCAGATCCTGAATTGCCCATTGAATAAAGACTAGAACACGGCTTTGAAAATTCACCAAATACATAAGGTGGATGAAGACCCATACCAGCCAGGCAATTAGCCCCGAAAGATGGGCGCCGAAAACGTCGGCCACCGCGGCTGCCCGTCCAATCACAGCCAAGGACCCTTTTTCGAAGTAATGAAAGGGAGGAAGCTCGTGCTGGCCTTTCACTTTTCGTAGTATCGCTTTTGCGGCGTGTGCCCCTCCTTGCATCGCCACCTGGGCCAGTCCGGGCAAAGGTTTTCCTTTCTCATCCATCGCTGAAGCCAGATCGCCTATTACGTAAATGTCCGGATAGTTTGGAATCGTCAGGTCGGGTTTTACTTTGACTCTTCCTCCCTTGTCAGTCTCCGCGTTCGTGGGGCTAGCCAGGATTCTCCCGAGTGGCGACGCGGTGATGCCGCCAGCCCAGACCACCGTCTTCGCGGCGATCGAATCGGCTCCCTTTCGGACTCAATCGCTAAACCCTCTTCGTTAATGTGTTTCACCATCGCTCCGCACCGCACCTGGACACCCAGATTGGCAACCGAACGGGTTGCCTTCACAGAGAGGTCTTCTGAAAATGACATCAGAACCCGAGGTGCACCATCCATCAATATGATCTGCGCTTCTCCAGGGTTAATAGACCGGAAATCGTTCTTCAAGGTTTGGCGCGCGATTTCGGCGATGGCGCCGGAAAGTTCCACGCCTGTAGGTCCCGCTCCCACGATCACGAATGTAAGCCATGCGCGGCGCTCCTTCGGATCCGAGAGGCGCTCGGCCACTTCGAACGCGTACAGAATCTTATGTCGGACCGTTGTGGCTTCTTCAATGCTCTTTAGACCGGGAGCCCACTGTTGCCAGTCGTTGTGGCCGAAGTGGGATGTCTCAGATCCCGCGGCGATGATCAATGAATCGTAAGGAACCATGGCCCCGTCGGCGAGAATGACGCGTTTGGAATCAGGGTCCACATCCACGACGGTTCCCAGCCAGACACGAGTATTCTTCTGCCGGCTCAGCACGCTGCGGAGCGGAGAGGCGATCTCTCCCGGTGACAGCGAGCCCGTCGCAACCTGATAGAGAAGTGGTTGGAAAAGATGATAGTTTCGCCGGTCGATCAGCGTCACGTCCACGAGATTTGAGTTCAAGTGCTGGGCGGCAGAAAGCCCTCCGAATCCCCCGCCGATGATGACTACCTTCCTGCGTTCGCTCATTGCTTTCGTCCTTGATGTGTACCAGACGATGAAATGGCTCAGACGATTCCCGACTGAGACTAGGGCTGGACGAGGGTCGGCGCTGGCCTACCGTTCAGCACCGCATCCACATTGTCCAGGGCCAGCATGCCCATGGCTGTACGGGTTTCGATTGTGGCGCTGCCGATGTGTGGCAATAGAAATGTATTTTTCAGCGAAACATATTCCGGGTTAAGTTTTGGCTCGCCTTCAAATACGTCGAGTCCGGCAGCGGCGACCCGCCCGCTTTTGAGAGCAGCGATAAGATCGTCGTCGACCACCAATCCTCCGCGAGCCGTGTTTACCACGATGGCCCCGGGGGGCAGCAGGCTTATGGCTTTCGAATTCAAGAAATGCCGGGTCTGAGGAGTCTCCGGAGCGTGCAAGCTCAAGAACTGGCTTGCGCGAAGCATATCCGAAGGATCCTCGTGGTAGACGGCATCGCTTGCGATTTCCGCAGGTAACTTCGAACCGTTGGAATAGTGGATCTTCATTCCGAATCCTCGCGCTCGACGCGCCACGGACTGTCCCACGCGCCCCATTCCCAAAATGCCCAGGACTTTGCCACCGACTTGCCATCCCAGCAGCATGTCGGGGCTCAGGGGCTTCCACGCTCCCGTTCGAACCAGTTCCTGAGCTTCATAAGCTCGACGCGAAGCCCCCAGCAAAAGCAACATTGCGATATCGGCCGTTGCTTCACTGTTGACACCAGGGGTGTAAGCGACTGGAATTTTCCTGCGAGCGGCGGCTTCCAGATCGATATGCTCAAAACCCACCGAGTACGTGGCGATGATTTTTACACTGGGCGAAACCTTCTGGAAAAACCCGGAGTCCAACCGGTCTGCCGGCGTGATAAAAAGAGCGTCGGCTCCTTCGGCCGCGGAGAGTAGCTGCTGCTGGCTGAAAGGAACCGGGTTCGGATTTCGTCGGGCGTTGTAATCGCGGTCGATACGGTCTTCAACTTCCTTCGGATAACGGCTGGTTACCACGAGAGTGGATTTAGTCATCCCCTACGTCTCCTTTCTAAGTGCTCAGACGATTCCCACGTTTCGCTCCATCTCCTTGATTACCGTATCCAGCCTCCCGCTGAGCACTTGCTTGGCGAAACTGAGGGTAAACCCTTTGACGGTGTGGAAGGGTGAATGGGATGGCATCGCAAGCGCCAGGGGATCTACAACTGCATCGACCACGACAGGGCCATCCTTGTACGCGAGAGCTTCAGCCAGGCCCTCTCGAACGTCCTCGGGGTCCTCGATACGAATCCCTTTCGCCCCCATCGCCTCAGCAACCTTGGCGAAATTTGGATTCTTGAATTCCACGCCAAACGGAATAAAGCCGGCCTCTTGTTGTTCGATGTGGACGAAATCGAACTTCTCGTTGTTTAGAATGACTTGAACCACGGGAGTTCGTCGTTCTACCTGCGTCAGCAGATCGCCCAGTCCCATCATCGTGAAGCCACCATCCCCGCATAACGCGATGCACTGTCTGCCGGGATATGCTAGAGAACATCCGAATGCGTTCGGTGCAGCATTGGCCATAGACGCCCACGAGAATGAGCCAAAGAGCCTGCGGTTTTTTCCACCGGAGATATGCCTCGCAAGCCAGATACAGGCCGTACCCGTGTCCGCAAAAAACATTGCGTCATCCGAAGCCAGCTCGCTGAGCGTCGCGGCGAGGAATTCAGGACGTATCGGTTTTATCCCCGGACCCTTCTCGACATAGTGCTGCAGCAGTTTGTGGAAGGATTCCGTGTGCGCAATCTGCCTCGCCAGAAACTCTCCATCCGTCTTTTCTTTCACGGCTGGAAGCAATGCGCTGACCGTCGACTTGATATCGCCGACAAGACCGAGATCGAGCGCTGTACGGCGGCCGATGTGCTTTGGATTCTTGTCAATCTGAACCTTTTTCACGCTGGCGCCTGGAAGAAATTCGGAGAACGGAAAATCCGTGCCCAGCATGAGCAGGAGGTCGGCTTCGTGGATTGCGTTGTACGCTCCCCCATAACCGATCAGGCCGGTCATGCCAACGGCGTTAGGATTGTCATGCTCCAGCCATTGCTTTCCGCGGAAGGCATAGCCGACGGGGGCCTTGAGCTTACATGCTAGTTCGACCACTTCGTCGCGACCTTCTCTGCAACCGTCCCCGCCAAAAATCGCCACCGTCTTCGCCTCATCGATCATCCTCGCCAATTTTTCTAAGTCTGTATCGGAAGGTCTCAGAATAGCGGGGGCCGCAATGGTGAAGTCGGCCGGCTGGTCCGGAGCATCGGCGGCCGCGATATCGCCAGGTATGGCAATAACGGTCGGACCCTTGTCCAGAACGGCTGTGAGGATGGCGGTGCTAATGACCGCGCGGGCCTGCTCCGGATTCACCAGCCGCGCGGTATAGAGAGAGGCAGCCTCGAAAAACTTGTAGGGATTCATTTCCTCGAGCGCCCCTGTGTCAATAATGCTCGTCTCTACATCCCCGGCGATAGCGATAATGGGAGCTCCTTCTTTCCGCGCGTCCATCAATCCGTTGAATAAATGGACAACTCCAGGCCCTGCAGTTCCGCACACCACCACTGGGTTACCCGTAAAATAAGCCTCCGCGACCGCGGCGAATACTCCATATTCCTCGTGACGAACGGGAACAAACTCGATTGTGCCATTTCGGCGCAGTGCGTCCACCACAGGATTCAGCGCGTCCCCGACGATCCCATAACAGCGCTTAACTCCAGCCTTCGCCAGCATCTCCCACAATACGTCTGCAACGTTTTTCGACATGAAAGCCTCCTGAATTCTTTGTGCACCAGGTATCGGTAGCGCGGTATTCGATCCCAGCGTTTGATCGCCGGTAGGCTTACCTTGCCGCTGAGTGCCTGCAATTCGGCTGCCATGAAATTCGCGGTCACAAACTGCGCGTCATCTAGATGGGGCGAGCCTGGTTCCCACGATTGCGTGACACCCACAGATGACACTTGACGCAAGAGGCACGGGGATGACACTGGCCGCCCTGCATGCACTAGTCGCCTCGCGAAGTTAGAGGTTAAACGCTCGGGATTTCGTGAGTGTTCGCCTCCACCGCGGTCACGATGCAGGAAATACGAGTGCCTGTCTCTTTGGTAGCACGCTTGCTCTCCACTCAATCGAATTCTGGGTGGTAAGATTTTGGCGAGCTTCGCCATGGGAACTAGAAGAAAGTGCGAAGTCTGGTGACGGCGCGCATTTCCGATGCGAAGAACTGAAGACGAGAACGGCAGTCAAGGACGGAAAGTGAAGAACGGAAGAAGAGCAATGTTGCCGCGAAGAACGAAGCCGAGTTTGTGCAGCGGTTGGCGGATCGTACTTCTCCTGTTTTGGTCTGCTAGCGCACTTTGGGCAGTCGCGCCCGACGCTAAACCGGGTCATGGCACGAACGTCTTCTCTCCCGCGTCAACTCCAGCCAAGTCCATTGCGGACTTGTCAGCCTTTGTACTTGTCATCACCGGAGTCATCTTTCTCGTGGTCTTCGTGCTACTGGTCTATTCCGTCGTTAAGTTCCGTGGGCGAGCAGTGGATGCCGGCCACGAGCCGGCTCAGGTATACGGAAGCACGCAGATTGAGCTGGCCTGGACGATCATTCCAACCCTGATTGTCGTTGTCCTGTTCCTGGCCACTGCCCGAGTCATCCACGCCATTCAGGATGCTCCAGAACCGGCGGGCGCTGTAGAGGTCACCGTCATTGGACATCAATACTGGTGGGAGTTTCGCTATCCGAAGCTGGGGATCGTCACCGCCAACGAACTGCACATCCCGGTGAGCGGCCCTGATCATCCGACGCCAACGTTCCTGCAATTGCTCTCGGCCGACACCGACCACAGCTTTTGGGTGCCGGAGCTTGCAGGCAAGACCGACCTCATCCCGAACCATCCCAACAGAATGTGGATGGACCCGCAGAGCACAGGAGTCTTCGTTGGTCAGTGTGCACAGTATTGCGGAACACAACACGCGAAAATGCTGCTCCGCGTTTCTGTAGATGGACCGGAAGATTTTGCCAGCTGGGTGCGCGGCCAGCAGAAACCCGCAGTCGAAGATGCTGCTGCCATCGCGGGCAGGCGCGTGTTTGAACGTAATGCCTGCATGAACTGCCATGCGGTGGGCGGAACCTCAGCGGATGGGCGCTTTGGCCCCGACCTGACTCATTTAATGAGTCGCGCCACGATTGCCGCAGGCGCAGCTGAAAACACTCCCGACAACCTCCGTCTCTGGATCCAGAACCCCAGCGCAATCAAACCCGGCTCGTTGATGCCCGCCATGAAGCTGAGCGACGCCGATCTGAATGCCGTCGTGAGTTATATGGAAACGCTGCACTAGGACCTTGGAAAGCTGCTTATGTCATCCAATGTGATCACCGTTCCGGTCGGCCAGACAGAAGCCAGGCCTTGGGTCGACGAGCTTCATCAGTGGCTAACCACGGTCGATCACAAACGGCTGGGGATTCTCTACATTGGCTCGGCTCTGTTGTTCCTCGCAGTGGGGGGAGTCGAGGCTCTCATCATTCGCATTCAGTTGATGCATTCGCACAACAACTTTGTTTCTCCGGAAGTCTTCAACCAGATGTTTACCATGCATGGGACAACCATGATTTTCTTCGTGGCCATGCCAGTCCTGTTTGGATTTGCGAACTACCTGGTCCCCTTGATGATCGGTACGCGCGACATGGCTTTTCCGCGCCTGAATGCTTTCAGTTTTTGGCTGTCCTTTCTCGGAGCACTTCTTCTTTATTTCAGCTTTTTCGGAGGAAGCGGCTTGTATGGCGCCGGAAGCGCACCGGATGTTGGTTGGTGGTCGTACGCGCCATTGGGCGCGCGAGCCTTCTCGCCCGGTCATAGTTCCGACTATTGGACTCTCGCGCTGCTCGTCTCCGGCTTCGGAAGCATCGGAACGGCCATCAATATCATTGCGACAATTCTCTGCCTGCGATGCCCGGGTATGAAGCTCAATCGCATGCCGCTGCTGGTGTGGATGAACCTTGTGATGGCGGGAATGGTTCTGCTTGCGATTACACCCTTGTCAGCCGCTCAAATCATGCTGCTCATCGATCGATATTTGGGTGGCCATTTCTTCGATACCCAGGCCGGAGGATCGGCAGTCCTCTGGATGCACTTCTTTTGGATCTTCGGACATCCCGAAGTCTACGTTCTGATCATTCCATGTTTTGCTTTCATGTCGGAAATCATTCCAGTATTTTCGCGCAAACCGATTTTCGGGTATCCGGTAATGGTCGCTGCAACCGTTTGCATCGCGTTCGTGAGCATGAGCGTTTGGGCGCACCACATGTTCACGATTGGAATGAATTCCTACGCCAACAGCTTTTTCACCCTGACCACGATGGCGGTAGGCATCCCTACCGGAATTAAGATTTTCAATTGGATCGGCACGATGTGGGGCGGAAGGATCCAATTCAAAACGCCAATGCTGTTCAGCATCGCATTTCTATTCCAATTCCTCGTTGCGGGCCTGACCGGCATCATGATGGCCGCCTCGCCTTTCGATTGGCAGCTGAGCCTCTCCTATTTTGTCGTGGCGCACTTTCATTACGTGATCGTAGGCGGAATTCTGTTCGCGCTCTTCGCCGCGTTTTATTACTGGTACCCGAAAATGACTGGCCGAATACTGAGTGAGCGCCTGGGCAAATGGCACTTCTGGCTGTTCTTGATTGGCTTTCACTTGACGTTCGACGTGATGCACATCCCAGGACTGCTCGGAATGCCCCGTCGGATCTACACCTACGAACCCGGCCGCGGTTGGGACACTTTGAACCTCATCGTTTCGATCGGAGCGTTCATTCAAGCAGTTGCGATTCTCGTGTTTCTTGCCAACCTCATAATTTCTTATTTCAAGGGAGCCCGAGCCGGCAACGATCCCTGGGACGCATGGACGCTGGAATGGTCCACCTCTTCGCCGCCTCCGGCCTATAACTTTGCGATCGTTCCGACGGTCGCGAGCCGCCGCCCCTTGTGGGACCTGAAGCATCCCGAAGATCCCGATAGCCGTTATGAGTGAACGAACCATATGAGCGCAGTGACGACGACAACTTCGGTTCCGAACCCAGCAGCCGAGTGGCGTTTGCCATCTCGCGGAAAGGTGGCGATGGCCGGCCTCATCATCGCAGAGTCGGCAATCTTTACGATATTCGTCGTTGCCTATCTCTTCTATCTGGGGAAAAGCATCACCGGACCGACGCCGCGAGAAGTGCTTGAGACGCCCATCTTCTACACGATCTGCTTGTTGTCGAGCAGCCTCACGATTCACCTTGCAGCGAAGTCGTTGGAGCGCGACTACACACGACTATTTCTCGGCTTCTGGCTGCTGACCATTGCGCTCGGTGGCCTGTTCCTCTACGGCACGGCCCAGGAGTGGCACCGGCTGATTTACGAACACGGACTCACCATCTCGACCAATCTGTTTGGGACAACCTATTACTCACTCGTCGGCTTGCATGCCTTTCACGTCACAGCAGGTCTGATCATGCTCTCGCTGGTCGCGATATTCGGATTGATCGGTCGTATGGGAGTGAGCCAGTCCGATCGCATCGCTGTGCTCTCGATGTACTGGCATTTTGTCGATGCCGTGTGGGTTGTGGTTTTCACTGTTGTTTACGTTCTCGGACGTTGAGGTATACATGCCAACACGATCGGCGACAGAGGAATTGAACGAGAGTCCCCGTGCTCCGCGCGAAATTGAAGTCCCCGCGCCAACTGCGTGGCCGTTCATTTTGGCCTTTGGAGTCGCGCTTTTGTTCGCGGGCCTTGTGACGAGCATGTCCGTAAGCTGCCTCGGCGCCCTGCTGGCACTGGCAGGCTCTGTCGGTTGGTTCCGTGAAGTTCTCCCGCACGAGCAAGAAGAAGCTGTACCGGTCCTTCCCGAAGATATCCGCCTAGCGACTGCGCGACCAGCCGTGGACC
>Ga0210393_10000615_pt1 | contig 31966 bp, 28 predicted proteins | sample IncBWC27OmetaG_FD_160068 | JGI IMG/M metagenome (GOLD analysis project Ga0210393, IMG submission 160068) | Forest soil microbial communities from Barre Woods Harvard Forest LTER site, Petersham, Massachusetts, United States - Inc-BW-C-27-O ...
GTGTCCCACGGGATGTTTGAAGTTCGGCAGCAAAGATGACATGAAGTTCATCGCCAACGAACGGGCGCGGCAGTTGAAGGAAAATTTTGGCATGGAAAACGCCGGCGTGTACGATCCGCAATCGATTGGCGGCACGCACGTGATCTATGTGCTGCACGACGCAACGGATCCGGAGCGCTACGGCGGGCTGCCCAAGAATCCTACAATTCCGTGGAGCTATACGATCTGGAAGTGGCTGTTTAAGCCCGTTCTGGGGACATTCGCGCTGTTTGGAGGCTTGGGAGTGCTAGTGCATTATATCGCCGTAGGTGCACGCCGGCCACAACCGGAGCCGCCGGAAAAGGAGGCCGTGAATGGGAACGGCGATTGATCGTTTTGACGAGAAGGCGCGTCGGACTTTTGATTCCATCGGTCGCACGGAAGTGTATCGCGGCGAGTTGTTGCGGCATCCGGTGTACACCCGCGTGTTGCATTGGGCGGTTGCTCTGTTTTTCTTTCTCGCGTTATTCACTGGCTTCGGAATCTATTTGCCATGGCTGTTCCGTTGGTTCACCCCAATTTTTGGAGGCGGACCGTTGAGCCGTATCCTGCATCCGTACTTCGGAGTGGCATTCGTATTTTTCTTCTTCCTGCAAATGCTGAACTGGCTGGCACCGATGACCTGGTCCGATGCAGACACGAAATGGATGCGTAACATCAAAAGAATTGCCAGCGGCGAAGAAAAGCTCGAATCGCCAGACACTGGATTCTTTAACGCTGGTCAGAAAGCGATGTTCTGGGAGATCGTAGTTGGCTGCATAGTCTACCTCTTCTCCGGGATTATTCTGTGGATGGGGGCGCGCACCTTCGGCGCGATCGCTATAGCCATCAGTTACGTGCTGCACGATATTTCTGCAATCATCATGCTGGGAGGAATTTTCATCCACATTTACCTAAGCACGATTGGCGAGCCCGGAACGTTTCAATCGATGACGCGCGGCGCGGTGAGCGAAGCATGGGCGTGGACGTTCCATCCTGCCTGGTACAAGAAATTGACGGGACGCGACCCGCGTGAGGCTTACGAGAACGCACGCCGCGAACAGAACGGCGCTCCGCCCAAGCCGAGCTAAGCAAACTTACAAAATCCCGTTTCACACCACGTGCATCCAAACTTTCAGGTTTTATCCGGACTGAAGGTTATTTCGAGGGGACTCATGCGCTTACTTTCTAATTTCCGCTGCCTCGTGGCGGCAGCCGTTCTACTGCCTGCGGCGCTTCTGCTTGCGGCTGACGTAGACGCCAACTTCCACAATGCACCCGCAGCGACCCAAGCGACCAAGAATCCCTATGAAGGTCAAGAGGCCGCAGCGCAAGCCGGAAAACGGCTGTATGCGCGCAACTGCCTCTCCTGCCACGGCAAGCTGTTAAAAGGCACTGGCAACATTCCGTCATTGGTGGATGGCAGACTTGATTCGGTCAAGCCGGGGGAAGTGTTCTGGTTTATCACCAAAGGTGACAAAGATAACGGGATGCCTTCGTGGGCGTTTTTGCCAGAGCAGCAGCGCTGGCAAATCATCACCTATGTGAAGTCGATGAGGACAGCGCAAAATACTGCGGAGGCCGACACTCCAGCGGCGGTGGACACGAGCACATCAAAGTTGAAGGCGGCACCGCCCTCGCCGCCATTTACCGACTTCCGTTACGAGAAGCCGGGAACCGTGCGCAAGATTACGGTGAAGGATTTGCCGCAACCATATGCCACCAAATCGGCGGACAACGGTCCGAAGCTGGTGGGGCGTCCGGACAATGTCTGGCCGGTGGCGCCGGCAGGCTTCAAGGTCGAATTGTATGCGACAGGGCTCGATAATCCGCGGACACTGCGCACGGCTCCGAACGGAGATATTTTTCTGGCGGAGAGCGATTCTGGACGTATCCGGATATTTCGCGGTCTCACCAGTGATGGCAAGCCGGAGCAGTCGGCAATTTTTGTCAGCGGCCTGAAGCGTCCCTATGGCTTGGCGTTCTATCCTCCGGGAGCGGATCCGCAGTGGTTATATGTTGGCAGCGAACGCGAAGTGGTTCGCTTTGCCTATCACAACGGCGATCTGAAGGCGAGCGGGGCGCCGGAGCACATTGCCGATTTGCCCGGACCAGGCGGGCATTGGACGCGGGCCGTGGTTTTTTCGCAGGATGGAAAGAAAATGTTTGTAGCTGTGGGTTCGGGGTCGAACGTGGACGATCCTGACACTACCCCAGGAGAGAAAAATCGTGCCGATATTCTTTGGTGCGATCCTGCGAATTGCCAGCTCAGCGTGTATGCCTACGGCATTCGCAATGCGGGAGGCGGGATCGCTGTGAATCCACAGACTGGCGAGTTGTGGTGCTCTGTAAATGAGCGCGATGGACTGGGGGATAATCTTGTTCCCGATTACATCACGCATGTGCAGGAGGGTGGATTCTACGGCTGGCCGTGGTGGTACATCGGCGGACACCAGGATCCGCGGCATAAGGGCAAGCATCCCGAGTTGAAAGATAAAGCGATCGTGCCCGACGTGCTGCTGCAGCCACACAACGCGTCGCTCGAATTAGCTTTCTATGAGGGACAGCAGTTCCCGGCTGAGTTTAAGGGGGATATTTTCGCTTCCGAGCACGGCTCATGGAACAAGTCGGTTCGGGTGGGCTATGAGGTGATTCGCGTGCCACTGCATCAGCGAGGCGATGCCGGCGGTGAGTATGAAGATTTCCTCACCGGCTTTGTGCTGCCGGATGGCAATGTTTGGGGACGTCCGGTGGGCGTGACCGCAGCTCCGGATGGTGCGCTGCTGGTAAGCGATGACGGATCAAACTCAATCTGGCGAGTGAGCTATAGCGGGAAATGAAATAAGGACTGACGCTTCCGGCCGATGATCTTAAATTTCTATGGTTGACAATCTCCAGCGTCAGGCGCACAATTCTTAAAGGCGAACAAAAAGCGAACTAGCCTGCGGAGCTTCCCGGCTCCGGCGCTCCCTGAAATCTTCCGAGGAATTTATGTCTTCCGCAGTGTTTTCCACTTCGGCGGCCCAAGGCCGCCCTTTTGTATTTGATAGTGAAATTAGGGATGAAGTTTGTCCACAACCTTCTGGAGCAGAGCTGTTCGGCGAAGCACGCCCGCCCCGGCGAGTGGTCTCCACGATTTCTAATGCGGCCTTGAAAGATGCGAGGCTTGCGGAGGTTACTCCAGCATCGCGGTTGGCGGCGCGTATGGCGCCAGAAATGGTTCCGAGCGGCATCGCGGAAATGGATGCGCTGACCGGAGGTCTGCCGCGCGGCTGCCTGACGGAAATTTGCGGAAGCGCCTCTTCCGGGCGCAGCACTTTATTGCTGGCAGCATTGGCTGCGGCCACCCGGCGCGGGGAATTTTGCGCGTTCGTGGATGCCAGCGATGCTCTCGATCCCCAATCCGTTGCCGCCGCGGGGATTGAGTTAGACCGGTTGCTCTGGGTGCGATGCGGGGGAAATTCGCAGCAGGTCGAGCCTCGCCTGGAGCAATTGATGAGGGTCGCGGATTTGCTGCTCGAAGGTGGAGGCTTTGGAATGATCGCGCTCGATCTGGGGGATATCCCTCCACAAAATGCGCGGCGCATCCCATTGGCCACATGGTTTCGCTTCCGCCGTGCCGTGGAATATACGCCAACGGTGCTGCTGACAATTGAGCGGCAATCTATCGCTGGAAGCTGCTCTTCGTTATTAATCAAACTCGGATCCCTCAAATTGGGATCGAGTGAGTTGAGCATGAGCAATTCGCAATATCCAGCGCCGACCCACGCGCAATTGCTGACCAAAGTACAAGTCACTGCGGAGCTGGTGCGCTCCCGAATGGATCGTAAACCGGTTCGATCCGCCGAGATTACATTTGCCAGCAGAACCGCATGGGCAGCGGGATAAAGGAAATCACTGACGCAATAAATGGATCGATCTGTTCTCATGCCTTTTGCCTGCATTTTCGTACCGGATTTTCCCGTAGCGGCGGTGCTTCGCGCCGAAGCGGAATTGCGCACGCAAGCCCTGGCCATTTTTGAGGGTCGGCCTCCGCTGGAAAAACTTTTTGCTGTAAATGAAAGCGCCCGTCGCATTGGCATCACTCCAGGCATGACGAAAGCTCAAGCGGAACTTTGTTCGGAGTTGACGCTGCGTTCGCGCTCTCGGTTGCAGGAATCTCTGGCCCACGCTGCCCTGCTGGATTGCGCGCAGTCATTCTCGCCGTGCGTGGAAGATGCTGCAGCTGACACGGTGATTCTCGATCTGGCGGGCATGGAATCTCTATTCGGCTCGCTGTCAGGAATTGCCCGAAATCTGTTTCGCCGTGCCGTAGAACTTGGACTGGATGGAAGCGTTGCCGTGGCTTCGAATCCTGATGCGGCCGTACTCGCTGCCCGCGGATTTTCCGGCGTGACCGTGATTCCAGCTGGAAAAGAAACCGAATCTTTAGGATCTCTGCCCGTGGAAGTTTTATTTACCGGTGGGCCTGAAGGGGAAAAGAAAGAAGACGCGCAACAAAAAGAATCAGCCCGCTTGCTGGCAACTCTGGAACGATGGGGCATTCGGAATCTGCGCGCTCTGGCCGCGCTGCCGGAAGTTGCGCTGAGCGAGCGCCTGGGCCAGGAAGGCCTGTGCCTGCAGCAACTGGCGCGCGGCTCGGCTTCGCGCACACTGGTTCCGGTGGAAGCACCGGCAATATTTGAAGAAGCAGTTGAGCTGGAATATCCCATTGTGCTGTTGGAGCCGCTTGCCTTTCTGCTGAATCGTTTGCTGGAGCAGCTTTGTGCGCGACTGGCGGCGCGGGCGCTGAACACACAGGAATTGCGACTCACGCTGGAATTACAGAATTTGGCTGGAGTCGATCCTCATCTCGATATTTTTGGGATTCCCAGTGAGAGCGATGCATCGCATGACGTATCCCAAAAGGCAGCTCCGCATTTTATTTCCGGACGGCAGGGTAAATTCTGCCGAACTCTTAGCCTTCCTCTTCCCATGCTGGATCCCAAACTTTTTCTCAAGCTGCTGCAACTGGATTTGAATGCGCATCCGCCGGGGGCGCCGATCCAGAAGATTCATCTTGCGGCGGAACCGGCGCGGCCAAGATCGGCGCAGGGCGGCTTGTTTTTGCCTCCGTCGCCAGAGCCGGAAAAATTGGAACTCACGTTGGCGCGCATTGCCGGCCTGGTTGGCGAATCCCGAGTGGGCTCGCTGGAGTTGCTCGATACGCACCGTGCGGAAGGGTTCCGCATGCGGCGCTTCGTGCCTGGAGCAATACAGGAAAGATCTGCACAAGAAAACCATTTGCACAAAAAAGATAAGCCGGCGGGAGAAAGATCCGCGGTCGCCGCTCTTCGTATGTTCCGGCCTCCGCTAAAAGCCGCGGTGACTCTGGAGAACGGACAACTGGTGTGCTTGGCGTGTGCGAAGAAAAGAGAAGTGCAGGGCAATATCCTCTGGAAGGCCGGCCCCTGGCGCTCTTCCGGCGACTGGTGGGAGCGGGAAGCGTGGTCGCGCGATGAGTGGGATATCGCTTTGCAGAATGCCGAAGGTGTCACTCTGTTCCGCCTGGTGCACGATCTGCTCGGCGGAGGCTGGTTCGTGGAAGGCACGTATGACTGAGGTCTAAAGCTTTTCACCACAGAGACACAGAGAAAGCAAAAGGAAAACAAGAGCAGTGAAAGATTTTCTCTGTGTCGTAGCCTGCCCTGAGCGAAGCCGAAGGGTGCCTCTGTGGTGAATAGTGTTACTGAGAACTGATGTCCTACATCGAGCTTCATACCCGCTCGGCTTTCAGCTTCCTCGAGGGCTCTTCCTTGCCTGAGGATCTGGCCGGAATCTGCCACCGTCTCAACATGCCTGCCATGGCATTGCTCGATATCGACGGCGTCTATGGCGCGCCGCGCTTTCACATGGCCATGAAGAAACTCGAAATCAAAGCCCACATCGGCGCGGAAGTCACCGCTAATTTTCGTGGTGGGTTCCGCCTTCCTCTGCTCGTTGCCTCCCGCGCCGGTTATCAGAACCTCTGCCGCATGATCACCAAAATGAAGTTGCGCGCGAAAAAAGGCGAGGGCTCGGTTCAGCGGGGAGAACTGGAAGAGCACGCCCACGGCCTTATCTGCCTGACCGGCGGCGCAGATGGACCTATGGCGATTGCCTTGCAGCATGGCGGCATCGAAGAAGCCCGCGAGCAAATCGGGCAGTTGGTTGGAGTGTTTGGCCGCGGCAATGTTTACGTCGAACTGCAACGCCATTTTTACCGGGAAGAAGAAACCCGCAACCGCGCGGCGATTGCGATTGCCCGCTCGCTTGACCTTCCTTTACTTGCAACCAATGGGGTTTGCTACGCTACCGCGAAAGATCGCGAACTTTGTGACGCGTTTACCGCCATCCGTCATCACAGCACGTTGTCGACCGCCGGACGTTTACTGGCACGCAACTCCGAGCGTCATTTGAAATCGCCGCAGGAGATGCACCAACTCTTCGCTGACCTTCCCGAAGCGCTTCGCAACACAATCGAACTTTCCTCACGCCTTGAATTCACCCTCAACGATCTCGGCTATGAGTTTCCACGCTATCCCGTTTCTGAAGGCGAGACGATGAATTCGTTTCTGCGGGATCGCGCCTGGGAAGGATTTCGCCAGCGCTATGGCCGGGCTAATGTTGATGTGCAAACCCGCGCTCACCGCCAGATTGAACGCGAACTGGCACTGATCGAAAAGCTCAAACTTGCGGGATATTTTCTTATTGTGTGGGATCTGATCCGCTTCTGCCGCGAACAAAACATTTTAGTGCAAGGTCGTGGATCGGCCGCCAACAGCGCCGTGTGTTATTCGCTGGGCATCACGGCGGTCGATCCCATAAGCATGGAACTTTTGTTTGAACGTTTTCTTTCCGAAGAACGCGGCGAGTGGCCGGATATCGATCTCGATCTGCCCAGCGGCGACGAGCGCGAAAAAGTTATTCAATATGTTTACCGGCGCTATGGCGAGCGCGGCGCAGCCATGACAGCCAACGTCATTACCTACCGCAATCGCATGGCTGCGCGTGAAATGGGCAAGGCGCTGGGCCTTGATCCGGAGACGTTAGGCAAAATTTCCGCCGCGGTCGCAACCTGGGAATTTCGCGACGAGAACGATGCACTCGACCGCCGTTTCCGCGATGCCGGCCTCGACCTAAAACATCCCCGCCTGCGCAAATATTATGAACTGTGCCTTGCCGTGCAGGACATGCCGCGCCATCTCGGACAGCATTCCGGCGGGATGGTGATTTGCCAGGGCCAACTTGATTCAGTGGTTCCGCTCGAACCCGCCTCCATGCCCGGGCGTGTGGTGGTGCAGTGGGATAAAGAAGATTGCGCCGACATGGGCATCATCAAAGTCGACCTGCTGGGGTTGGGAATGATGGCCGTGCTCAAGGATTCCATCGAACTTATCCGCAATCATTACGACGCGGAGGTGGATCTGGCGCATCTTCCCGCCGATGACCCTGCCGTCTACTCCACATTGCAACAGGCCGATACTGTCGGCCTGTTTCAGGTGGAAAGCCGGGCGCAAATGTCGTGCCTGCCGCGGCTTCGCCCAAAACGTTTCTATGACATTGTGGTGCAGGTCGCGATCATCCGGCCGGGGCCGATCGTCGGCCAGATGGTCAATCCTTTTCTGCAGCGCCGCCAGGGACGAGAGGATGTTACTTATCCGCATCCTTCGCTCGAACCTGTGCTCAAACGCACACTGGGCGTGCCGCTCTTTCAGGAACAACTGCTGCGCATTGCGATGATCGCGGCGAATTTCAGCGGCGGCGAAGCCGAGGATTTGCGCCGCGCCATGGGATTCAAACGATCAGAAGCCCGTATGAAGGAGATCGAAGCTAAACTGCGCGCCGGCATGACGCGCAACGGAATCTCGCATGAGGCGCAGGAACAAATTATTCTTTCCATCACATCTTTCGCGCTTTACGGATTTCCCGAATCGCACGCCGCCAGCTTCGCGCTCATCGCGTATGCCAGCGCTTATTTGAAGTGCCACTATCTGGCGGCGTTCACTGCCGCTCTGCTGAATAATCAGCCGATGGGCTTTTATTCTCCGGCAACGATCACCAAGGATGCGCAACGCCATGGATTGAAAATGCTGTCGGTGGATGTGATGTGCTCGGAATGGATGTGCACGCTGGAGTCGGTACCGAGCACCGAGTACCAAGTACCGGGCAATACCTTTTCGACTCCCGAGTCACGGACCATAGATAACTTTGTCATTCCGATCCCCGGGCGCAGGCGAGGGGCGGAGGAATCTCGCATCTCGATACTAGGTACTCGGTACTCGCAACTAGTCTCTCCTGCTCTCCGTCTCGGTCTACGCCAGGTCCGCGGCCTGCGTGAAGAAGGCGCTCAGGCGCTGGTGCGCGAACGAATACGGAATCCGTTCACTTCGATTCAAGATCTCAGTCGTCGCGTTCCGGAGTTGCGCAAGGATGAACTCACTACGCTGGCGGAAATCGGCGCACTGAATTCAGTCGGTAGTACCGAGTACCGAGTGCTGAGTAAACCCTTTGTGATTTCGCCCCCCGCGCGCACGCGAGAAGCGGAGGAATCTCGTAACTCGGTGCCTGGTACTCGGTACTCGCAACTCCATCGCCGTGACGCACTCTGGCAGGTGGAACGTGCAGTGCGCAGCACCGGGCCCCTGCTGGAAAATTTGAATGAACCCGATTCGCGGTCGCCGCTCTCCGCGATGAATCACGAAGAGCGCCTGGTTGCCGACTTCCACGGCACCGGGCTCACCGTGGGACCGCATCCCATGGCTTACCGCCGCGAGTGGCTGAATGCCATGGGCATTCGCCGCGCCAGCGAACTCCGTGATATTCCGAACGGCAAGCGGCTGCGCATCGGGGGCTGCGTTATTACGCGACAACGTCCGGGAACCGCGAAGGGTTTCGTTTTTGTCAGCCTGGAAGATGAAACGGGAGTTGCCAACGCCATCATCGCTCCCGACCTGTTTCATCGCAACCGCCTGCTGTTAGCCTCAGAACGGTTTCTGGCAATCGAAGGGATTTTGCAGAATCAGGATAATGTAATCTCAGTCAAAGCCGAACGCGTGCTGCCATTGTTCGTCACGAAAGCTGAAACCGTCTCGCACGATTTCCATTGAACGATTCCTGAGTGGACGGTACTCCTCAGCGGCTCAAGCCAGCATCTTTCACTGTCAAGGATGGCACGACTGAAAACCTCTTCCTTCTCACCCGTTTTTGCGATCGTTTTCTTGCGATCGTTTTCAGAGATAGACTACTGCTCGGGCGGTGCTTCTTCGGAGCGGCCATTTTCCGGTGGGGCCAAGGGCAGCCTTGAGGCGCCGCGCATAATGTCGCGCTCCTGGGGTGAGAACATCCCCTTGAAACGGTTTGAATTAATAATCTGCTCCCGTTGATCCGGTGGCATGGCGCGCAAATCCCGTACCGCGGTGTTTACCATCCGGCGCCGGTCAGGTGGAAGCTGCTGCATCCGGCCAAAAAGATCCCTCGCTTCCTGTTTCTGTCCGGGCGTGAGGTGTTCCCAGGTTTCCATCCGGTTCAACATTCGCTGTTGCTGTTGCGGCGGAAGACTTGAGAAGTGCTGCAGGCGCTGCCGCAGTAACTGCTGACGCTCGGGAGACAAACGCCGGAAGCCGGGATCGTTCTGCAGCGCACGTTCCCGCTCACCCGGAGGCAAGCCCTGATAGCGCCGCAACCAGTCCCCGGCATGCCCTTGCCCCTGGCGGCCTTGGGGATGATTCTGCGCTCCCTGGCGTCCCTGCACTGGCCGAAAGATATAGTTACTGTGCTGCGAATAGCCACGTTGAGCCAAACAGGGAGCGGTCATGAGGGTCGCGACGGCCAGAACGGCCGCCGCCATCCGTCCCATCATGAAATTTCTAAGCCGCATTCTGCTTGCCCACCGGTTACGGGTTCGCCGTCACATCGTGCTGCACTTCCAGATCATCGAGCAAATCGAAGTCGGAATACAGATCGTGATTTTTTTCCAGGGCCTGGAGATCGCTGACCGCCGTTCCCGGCTCCGCCGCCTGAGTTGTCTGCGGCTCGACCACAGCTACCACGTTATTCTCCGGCCCGTAGATTCCGCCCCTGGTGAAAAACAAGCCCATGCCAATCCCGATTAGAACAGTGAGCGCGGCGGCCAGTACGGGACGCCGGAACCAGTTCAGCCAGCCAGCCTGCGGCTTGGCCATTTCTTCCCGCAGGAGTGCCCGCAGGCGCACATCGAAATACGGCGATGGCTCCGGCGCTTTCCATTCATCCAGAAGAGCCATGGTCTTCCGGAATTCTTCCATCTTTCCGGTACACACAGCGCAATCCGCCAGATGACCGCCGATCTGCGGCGTCACTTCCATCAGGCCGGAGGCCAGGTCCGGCATCACTTCTCGAATTTTCTCGCACTTCATGACCATTCCCCTTAGTTTCTTCGCCACCGTTCACGTTGCCCAAACAAATTACCGCTTTAGACAAATTCTTTTAACTGTTCCCGCAACGTCTCGTACGCCCGAAATAATAATGATTTCGTCGCCGACTCACTCAACTTCAGTACATCGGCAATCTGCTTGTAGTCCATTTGCTGGTACTTGTGCATAATGACTGCCAGCTTCTGCCGCTCCGGCAGGGCTTCCACTTTGGCCCGGATCGCCAGCATCCGCTCGCGCCGCACCAAAGATTCCTCGGCCGTAACCTTACTGTCGGGCACGTCCAGTGTAGTGCCCGTTTCCTCGTCTGGCTCATCCAGGCTCATGGTCACTTCCGGCCGCTCGTGCCGGGTGTCGCGGGCGTGGTTCACTGCCAGATTCGTGGCAATACGATACAGCCAGGTGGTGAACTTGGCGCTGGCTTCGTAAGTCTGGCGCGAGCGATACACGCGCAGAAAAACTTCCTGCGCCAAATCCTCCGCTGCCGCCGTATTCCGCGCCATGCGGTACATAAAGCTCACCAACGGCCTGCGATATTTCTGCACCAGGTAATCGAAGGCGGATTCGTCGCCCGCCTTCACCCGCAACATAACCTCGGCGTCGGTGTAACCTTCGGCGCCCGCGAGTTCCGGCTGAAAACTGCTGGCGGGATGAGGCCCCATCGCAGCGATCAGCGCGCCCCGGTCCATAGCCGCAGTGCCCACATCGGTACGAACCCGGCCAGGGTGGGAAAGTTGCTCTTTTTCTGATTCCGGCGAAAGTTCGGAAGCCCCCGCAGATGAAGAGGATACAGCGGGTCGAAGGGGCTTGGTTTCGTCCGGCATGGAGGGTTACGTTGGGCATATTGGGGGCTAACGACCCGAACGTCGCCAGCGCCCCCGCCGCCGATAGGCTACCACGCCCGACCATGCCGTCCAAGCTCTGTTGCAGAGAGCGCCGTTGCAATCGGCCGGAGGTAGTGTCCTAACAACTATTAGGACACTACCCGGCCGGATCACAGATTGACACTGGATGACGCCGCGATGACAATCGGGTCCTATGCGTAACCTGTGCTCCGTCATTTTGCTACTGTTTTGCGCGGTTGCCGGATTTTCCCAGAATAGCTCCTACTTGTTTGTGTGGGCTGGCGACGACGCCAAGAAGAGCGGTGATTTCCTTGCGGTACTGGATGGCGACCCAAAGTCTGCGCACTACGCCCAGGTAGTTGCTTCCGTCGCCGTTCCCGGACCGGGTGGAACGCCCCACCACACGGAGGCGGAAATGCCAGTCGACGGCCTTCTCCTGGCCAATGCCTTTGAGAGCGGGCGCACCATGGTGTTCGATCTGCGTGAACCGCTGCACCCATCTCTGATGACGTCGTTCGGCGATCTCAATGGTTATATGCATCCGCACTCTTACGTACGGATGTCGAATGGCCATGTGCTGGCAACGTTCCAGTATCACGGCGGCCACGGACCTAAGTCGGACGGGGGAGGCCTGGTTGAGTTCGACGAAGGCGGACATTTTATCCGCGACAGCAGCGCCATGGATCCGGCGGCGAAAGGCGAACTGATTCGTCCCTATAGCCTGATGCTCGTGCCTGCGCTCAACCGCATTGTCACCACCAACACTTCGATGCATTTCAAAAGCGACGGGGAGACGCGGACCGTGCAACTATGGCGGCTGTCTGATCTGAAGCTTTTGCGAACGCTCGTCCTGCCACCCGGACCTCGCGGTTCTGAGCAGCAAGCTCCAGGGGAACCGATCCTGCTCGCCGATGGCAAGACTGTACTCATCCACACATTCTCTTGCGGCCTTTATCAGTTGGAAGGAATTGAGACAGAAAAGCCTTCGGCGCGCTACCTGAAGACTTTCGACGGCGAACAGGCCGACGTGCCATTGCGAATTGGACATTATTGGATTCAGACTTTGTCCTCGATGCACGCGGTTGCCAGCTACGACATCTCTGATCTGTCTCACATCAGCGAGGTGTCGCGGCTTACGCTGGATGAGAAACAGAAGCCGCACTGGATCTCAGCAGATCCGGAAGGCCGTCGAATCGTTTTGAACTCCGGCGAGTACGGAGAACACAGGCTGTTCCTGGTGAACTTCAATCCACAAACCGGCAGCCTCACTCTCGATACACGCTTTCGCGATCCGGGCAGCGAGCGAGCGGGCGTGAGCATGGATGGGAAATCTTGGCCGCATGGATTCCAGGGCGACTCCTATCCCCACGGAACGGTGTTTTCGCGCCCTGCCTCTGCGGTCCGAACCGCCTCGACGCAGCCCTGAAGCCCTACTCCGCGGAGCAATGCTGGGAAGGTGAGCGACGAAGCGAGTCGCCTGCCTTATGTATAATGATCAACTTACCGCAATAAAAGTGGGCGCTTAACTCAGCGGTAGAGTGCCATCTTCACACGGTGGAAGTCATAGGTTCGAATCCTATAGCGCCCACCATTTTTCAATAACTTAGGCGGGCTTCCGTGCCGTTTCCGTGCCGTTGAGCGCGAGCCCCACAATTTTGCCGTGGGCTTCGCGCATATCAGGCGTGGCCGCGTCCCCGTAGATGTTCATCGTGGTACGGATGTCCGCGTGACGCATCAGACGCTGCTGTACTCCGACCGGCGTACCTACTGAATCAATCCAAGTGCGGTAAGTGTGCCGGAATGCGTGGCTCCGAAGATGCCCAAGGCTTGCGGCATCGGCGGCGCGTTGCAATTCCTGCTTTACTCCCGTGTAGGAGTAAGGCAGTTTTCCAACCTGGAATGGCGAGGCAAAAATCCAATCCTCCGGCGCGGAGAACTGTGTTTTTTGCTTCCAAACCTTCAATACGCCCAACAGGTCATCGGAAATTGCGAGCGTTTTGCGTGACTCATCCGTCTTCACATCGTCCACGATCTGTTGCACGATGCCGCGCTCCACTCGCAACGTACCGTTGAGCCAATCCACGTCCACCCACTTCAATGCAAGGGCTTCACTGATGCGAAGGCCAAAGCAAACGCACATGAGAGCCATTGTGTTGTATGGTTCCCGAAGATGCGGTACCAGCAACCGGAATTGCTCAACCGTGAGTGTACGCGGTTGCCGCACTCGCTTGGACGCGCCTTTCACCGTCACCAACGTAATGGGGTTTATCTGCATCGGTACGTCTTGCTTCCACATTGCGAAATTCCAAAGCGAGCTGAGAATTCCGCGAATGTGGCCCTTGCTTTTCGGAGCTAGAGACAGCGACTCAAGCCACATCTCCACAGGGCGTGCCTGTAATTCTGTGAGTTGTGCGTTGGCCCATCGTGGCAAGATGAAAACGCGGAGCCATGATTCGTACCCGGCTCTAGTGTCATGTCGCGTTGGCATCTTCTCTGCTCGGTATTGGTCTACCAGCGTGGCCACGGTTGGCACGCTGGACGGTTTAGGTTGAGGCGGTTGGACTCGGAACGCTTGCGCCGCGTTCCATGCCGCCGTCTTAGTGGAAAAACGGCCCAACGTCTTACTGTGACGGCGGCCATCAGCCCACCAAAAGAACTGCCACGTTTGACTACGCCGGTCCTTCACTATGGAGCCGGTTGTGCTTCTACTTTCCCGTCGCATTGAATGTGTCTCCATTCTTTGCGGCAGATGGCGCGGCCATCATAGCATTATCCAGCTCATCAGCACGGAAGCGCCACGTACACCGCCGCGTGCCGGAAAGTTTGTGAGCTGGAATCTTGCCGGTCTTCGCCCACTCCAGGACGGTGCGATGCGCCACGCGGAGATATTGCGCGGCTTCGCGGGCGTTCATCCAAGGCGAATTGGCCGGAAGGTCGGGCATGAGCACACCGGGGTTACTCGGGTTTGGCCTTCGTCGTCATTGTGCTGTCTGCTCCTCCGACTCACACGGCAATTCACGCTGTGCAAACACGCGATAGTACGGCGGTGCTTCCTGGTAGATTTGCCGGATGTTCCAACCATCGGCGTTTAGTCCCTTCAGCGTTTGGTCTAGTTGGCCAGCTTCACAGCCAACTGCGCAGACCTCTACTTTCCGGGGATTCTTGGTGCCTTTGTAAACCGTCATGTCTTTGCCGTGCCCCTTTAACTTATTTGACCCTTTATAAAATGCCAAAACCGATCCCCTGTCTCGCCAGTCCGCTGTGGGGGTAGGGGGACCCACAAGGACGGCGGACGGGCGGATGGTGGATGGTGGTGGCTTTCGCTGTCTTTCTTATATGGTTGACCGATGTCAGACGGCATCTCCCCGATGCTTTCTGACCCAGTCCCGGCTCCGCGAAATCCCCCGCTCCGCCAACAGGCGGGACAAGCCTCTGAGGGACAACGTGCGATTCTCAGCCATAATCGCGCACGCCTCCGCGTGCTTGCCGTCTGGATCAGACCGGTTCTTGTAGTTGTCCGCTCCGGGTGGTTGAAAGAGCCATCGCCGCCGCTGTATCCAACTCGTGGACCGTTCCACAAGCGGCAACTCACGCGCTTCTATGTCTAGAAATCTCTTAATGTCCCAGACGGAAAGGTTGGTGTTGGCCGCTACAACAAGCATCGAATATCCCGGAGTGCCGCGTAAGTCCCGGATGTCTATAACGTGATTGATGGGCCGCCTTTCTTCCTTTCCGCGCCAACTGGTCCAGTACATGGTGGTCTTGTTAGACCGCTGTTCGGTCATCACAACAGTTGCTCCAGGCGCACCGGGTAGCCGTCCGGCTCGCTGCACTCAACACGCTCCACTCCCTTACCCACCGGGCGTGCGCCGTAAACCCCCGCTGTCACGTGGGGGAGCCGCCTTTCGGCTAAAACCACTTCCACACATTCGGCGGCGACTTGGGCCAGAGAGGAGCAATTGCTTTCCCGCCGCACCGATTCCAACTCCGCCGCCATTTGGTCGTTTAGCTCAATCTTAAGCAGCACGGTCCCCGCCTCCCCTAGTGGTTCATCTTTCGGATGTGATTAGCCGCGTGCGCTGCAAAAGCGTCCCCGTGTTTGTCAAGCACACGCTCCACACCGGCGCTATCCAACGCTTGGACGTGGTAAGTAGCGTGGTGGTGAATGTGGACATCGGGGCGATTGTCCCCGCTCCCGTGCTTGGCCGCGTTGGTGAGTCCATCCATTAGCCGCTTGGGTATGACGCCCTCGCCCGGCGTGAGCATCGCGGGCACGGTGTCCCCGGTCCCCACTCCGGGCACCACACCGCCGCTTTCGTATGCCATCATCGTGGCGAATCCGAGCGCCCCGAGTGTGGGAGCCATCACAAGATTTGTGGGAAAGGGAAACTTCATTCCAGCCAAGTACCCGGCGCGGGCCGCCGCCGCCGCTTCCTTTTCCTTGCTCATGTCGGCGGCGAGCATGGACTTGATGGCGTTCTGAATCATTCCGGCGGCCATCTGTGAGCCTAGGTTGGTCACCATCTTAGCCATTGACTCATGGCGCATGATGACATCCGTTAGCCCCTTAGACGTGGCATCAATAAACCGCTGTTGCGCGGATAGCACGCGGGAATTCTGTTCCTCCGCCGCCCGCGCTTTTATCTGGGTAAGCTGGTTTTCGTGTTCCCGTGTCATCTCCAGTTCTTTATTCTGCAATGCGCGTAACTTGTTCTCGTAATCCTTGCCTCCCTTGTCCAGCGCGGCTATCTCTTTCGTGTTAGCTGTTAGCTTGAGCCGGTATTCCTCATCCTCTAGTTGGAGGTTCATTGCTGTGCGGGCGCGGGCGGAATCCAGCACGGCACTTAGCTTGAGCTGCCCTTGCTCCCGCTCCGCTGCCACGGCCAATTGGCCCATCTTGAGCGCGTGTTCCGCTTCTTCTTTCCCCGCCTCCGCCTGTAGCTTGTCGCGTTCCTTGCCTTGCTCCGCAAAGTAGTGGGTTACTTCTTCCTCCATCCGCATCCGTTGCTCATCGGACTTCTCTTGTTCCTCTGCCATCTTGTGATGCAGAGCCGCAATGGAGTCCGCCCGCCCGATGAGATTTATCAGGTCCTTGTTGTGCTCGGACTGTACGGCGTTGCCGGACTCCGCCGCCTTGAGCGCGGCTACCTTCGCTTGCACCCGGACTTGGTCTTGCAGCGCTTCAACCAATAGCTGTTGGGACTGGACTTCCTTTTCCGTGTACCCGATGCCCTCTTTCTTTAACTCATTGGCCGCTTGCTCAAACTTGGTGTAATCACCGCCCTTCGTTCCGTGCGTGCCGGTCTGCGTTTGGTTCGCTAGAACTTGTTTCTGCAACTCCAGGACCCGCTCCGCGCTCGCACGCGTACCGGCTAGTAGGTCGTTAGCTTCCTTGTTCTTCCCTTGCGCTAACAGCGAGTCATACTTAACCTTGAATTCATCTAGCGCATTCTTGGCTCCGGCGGACCCCGCGCCCCACTGATACCAACTAACCGCGAGCTGTGCGAATGTTTCGTCCGCCTTCTTCGCTACCGTGTCGAATGCGCGGACTAAATCGTCCATGCTTTGGTGGTCGATCAGCGCAAGCTGTTTATTGAGCGCCGCTAGGTGGTTGTGGTTTAACTCATCTGTGCGGATGCCCGCTTGCAATAGCTTGTCATCCAGGCCCCGGAGAACGTTGGAGACTGTGGTCCCAAAGTTAATTTGTGACTCGGTAAGTTTTTCGCCTTTCTCTTTCAGCTTGGACAAGTGCTCAAGCAACAGCGTGGCACCAACCACGATGGCCAGGAACGGGAAAGCGGCTTCCATCGCGTGGCCGATAGGACCCAAGCCCGCAATGAAACTGGTAAGCGCACGCGGTAGGTGGATGCCGAATTCCTCACCAAGTAGCATGACGCCGTGCCGGGCCTCAAACATGGAGTATGCCGTCTCGCGCCCCATCTCTTGAGCGCCGGACTTGATGTCCTGAAAGGACGTTTTCGCGCCCTTGGCCGCGTCCGCCAGTCCGGACGTAAAAGTGGCTGTGCGTGTTTGTAGATCGACACTTAAAACCCAAACCGGCTGCGCCATGATGAAACCTCGAACGAGAAAATTTAGGGACCGCCCGCACCACCCCCAGATAGAACAGGCAGTCCCCTTTTTTCAGCGATTCTCAAAATGTCGGTACGCTGAAGACCGCCGTTAGCTTGCCCCGCTAACTAGGGGAGGTAAATCCCGCACCAAAGTATCTAACTCGCGGCCACGTTGTACTGCTGAAGGGCCTCAGAGCGCCGGACACGTCCATCTGTGCGCCGGTAAAACAACAGGTCTATCAAGCCTTGCATAATGTTTGTTTGGTCCAGAACTTTCAACACGAGGGCTGGGCCACCGCGATCTCCGATGATGTACCCGAGCTTGAAATCGCCAAAGAGTATTGGCGCGGCACCACGGGCGGCGGTTGGCATGGCCGAACTATAGGCAATCGGATACCCGTGGAGTAGGTCAACCCCGTTCTCGCGGCGGAATACCGGCTCAAACAAGTTCGCGCCAGCTTGCGCCTTGCGGATGATGAGCGACGTTGCTTTTTGCATCAACCAAGAAGCGTTGGAATCATAGCGGGCCTTCAATGTCCCGATGAGGTCCAGCGTCCCCTGAATGGAAATCAGGTTCCCGTTGGAATCAGGTTCCTCTGTGACGCCCGCGCCAACGTTGCCGATGAGTCCTTGGGCCTGCCCGCTGCCGGAGCCGGTAACGAACAAAGCTTCTTCGTATTCGAGGAACCCGCTCACGGCGTCTTCCAGACAAAATGTGCGGAACAAGGACACGTCTTCCGCAAACGCCAGGAGTCGAAAATCATTTCGAGTTAGAAATGTTTGGAAAAGCTGTGGATTACGACAATTTTCTGTGGACAGCCAGCGAAAAGCCATCACCTTAAGGTCTGGCGAACGACTACGGGGGCCACGATGGATGATGTACACTCGCAGCAATATGTTAACGGTATGTCTAGGCTACTTTAGCAATGATGTAATCCAGGTTCTGCGGGACTATCTCAGCCTTGGCTGAAAATAAATAGGGCCAGTGGGTCCCGCGAACACACTACTACTCGCCTCACCGTTATAGGTCCGGGAAGAGCGGATACAAGAGATAGCTAGCTGGCAAGGATGGAAAATTAAAATGGAGCCTGAACAAGAAATATCGTTAGTTGATAAAGCCTTTGCTATTCACGAGCATCTGCTTATCTACCACGTGCTTTTGAAGCTGGACCCAACACTCGCAGCTATCGGATTGGCCGCTACTGGCATCCACGAGCTGTGGAAGCGCAGGGGAGATATTTTCGTAACCCGGCTGATAGAACTTAAGATTGACCCACCGGCAGAGAGGCTACGGGAAAGGGATTTCCTTGAGGGCCTTGCCGCGACGCTTCGCCGAGTGCAGGACTCCGTGGCAGACGAGAAAATACGTTCGTTCGCTGATATGTTTGCGACGTACTACGAAGGTGGGCACTTTCAATCTGTGGATCACTTTGACGAATACCTTTCTATCTTGCACGAGCTGAGCTTAAGGGAATTTCGAGTGCTGGTTATTCTTCATAAATATGAGCACAGAAATCCACTTGAAGGTCGGAATCCGCTCCAGCGTGCTACAGCAGTGTGGGAGTCTTTTCAGCAGGAGGTGGAACTCAAGGTTGGCATCCCACACGCACAACTTGCGGCCACTCTGACCCGCATACAAAGAACGGGCCTATACGAAACGATAACTGGTGCATTTTTAGATTACACCGGCGGAAAGGGCTGTCTCACCCCTCTGTTTCATGATTTTCTATCAACTCTGAGAATACCTATTCATCCCTCTGGCGCTGCTTAGCCCACGTCCCCGTTACCAAGCTGTCTAGCCGGTCCTGCCGCCCCTTAACCCACTTTGCATAATGTGCTACGCGGTCTTGATGGATTCGTGCCCAAGCAACTTGGACACTTCCTCCAGGGGGACGCCGTTCTCCAGAAGATCCACGGCGAACGTATCTCGCAATCTGTGGCTCACCATGTTTCCCTCAGACGTGATACCAGCGTCTTTGAACAACTTGCGGAAATCGTCCCGCCAATGGCTCACCGCCGTGCACTTTTCCCCGTTGCCTGTCCAGAAGACATAAACCGGGTTGCCGTTCATCGCGCCTACCAGCTCTTTGGCCACATCGAATCATTCAGTACGCGGGACGCTGTTACATAATTTCGCTCCACCATAACGGTGAAACACAGATCCCCCGGCAAGCATTCCTAATGTCGCGGGTGCGTTCAGCCGGGCGGGTTGGTCGTCACTATCTCCATCCGCATTGCCCGATGTCTGTCCAGCACGTAGAGACTTGCCCGCGATGGTTTCATATGCGTAGCCGGTCACAAGCACGCGCATTGGCCCCCTGGTGTGGTCGGCCACATCGAGGCGAAACCAGCCGTAATGCGTTTCTCCATCCAAAGAGAATGACACGCCGAGGTAGCGATTCCGCACATTACTCCACGGTCCGTACGTACAGTGCGAGCGAGAGGAAGGATAGCCGAAAGAAACCGAGTTAGCCATTGAGTGACTGGCGGTAGCAAAATTGCCGGAGGCACCAATGATTGCTCCCTTTGGCAGAACGGCGGCGGAGCGCCCAGGCAGCGTCATGACGCCCCCCTTAAATACGTCGATTCTCAACGCGTCTTGGGTCCAGTTAGACAGGCCGTCGGTGTAGTGGAGGAAAGCGAAATCAGGAACGCCATCGCCGTTGATGTCGATGTACTGATAGTTTCTGCTGATGGGCAGGGTGGTATGAGCGGGCGTGTAAACAATCTCCGCCTCTGCTGTTTGAGACAAAGCCATTAAACTAACGGCGGACGCTCCCGCTACGATGGCGTATGACTTGAGCTGACTTTCCAGAAATTGCGGCAGCCTTTTGGCAGTCCCACCGAGTTCGTTCACTAGCGCCTCCTAAATCATTCCCGATTGCGGCATTCCGCGAACGCCGCACACTGCGCCTTATTGCAATTGCTCTACTACGTAGAACAGATCATAAGCACTGTTGTCGGGATTACCGCTTTGACTCATCTGATGGATAATAGGTTTCCCGGCCTTAGCCTGAATAACCACGCTCGGCGCGCCCTGTTGAAAGCCGCTGTAGAAGTTTAAGAAGTTTCCGTGTCCCGAACCCTGTTCCTGAAATAGATCGGCGGCCTCGCCGCCAGCAGCGTCAGTCCATACGATCAAATAAATCCAAGTTGATTGGCTGTTCGGGTCTGACTGCGTCAGCGTTGGGTAAGCTGAAACGCGAAACACACCGTCCTGAGTGGGCGTGTACATTGGAACTTCGAAAAAACCGTTGTGATGGATGAGACTTCCGCTGGCTACAATGACAGGAGACGTGAAAGACGGTTTCTGGCTCCCGGCGGACTTGAATACCAGCACACTTCCTAGCAACACAACCATTACGAAAAAGGCTTTCTTCATTGATCACCCTCCCCCAAGGGCGGGAGCGAGTGTACCACGATCATTCGTCTTGGCGGGCTTTACTGGACGCTTTCAAAGGATACAGGTGTTAGCGGGTTGAGAAATGGTTGGAGGTACGTGCTAACCCACGGACCTCCAGGCCGTTCCGTTCACTTCTTTTGGGACAACACGTACTCGGCGGCCAGATAGAGCAGTGTTTCCTTGTCCGCTTTGGTTTTCCTACCTTGCAGCACTTTTCGTAACTCGGTTAGCCAATTGAACGAAGTGAAGCTCATTTGATATGCCCCTCCCAGGGCCGTGCGAAGGAATCTAGACCACTGAGAGCATATTGTCAAGCTAACCTATTTATAATGAACATCTTATGAGTACACTTGAGCGGTCCCCCTCTAAAAGCCCGCTCGGAAGGCCCTTTTACGTGGTCCAGTAAGAGCGTGTAAGTGTTTTGCTTGCAACGTTATCTCAAAATGAGAAATTGTTGTCTATGTGGGAAAAACGGATGCGGCGGGCTGTAAGTCCTTTGCGCTCATGATTTTACGAGCTATTGCCATCCAACCTGTTTGTTATCAATCACTTAGGGTACTTGTCGTGGCCGCGCTATGGCTTGAAATCTCCGGTCCCGTTGTAGTCAACGCAGTTCTTGGAGGCGTAACTAGAGGGAACCTCCGGGAGAGCTATCCAATTGCAGTAATTGAACCAGTGTTTCCCCAGATCGTCGTCAAAAGAACCGCGAGCGTACACGACTATATACTTCCTAGCCTGACGAATATCTTCCCGCAGGGCATTGCCCTGCCTCTTCAGCAAGCCTCGTTAGCTTCGCGTCTTTGCCAATTGAGGAAGTAAGTTTGACTTCGCCTTCACCCGGAGCAACGAACAACGCCGCCATCGTCGCAGTCATCACCCACTTTTCACCCGAGGAACTGGCCTGAGTCTCGGGCATGTTCGGCACGCTGGAGGGCGATGACGACAGCGACGAAGCAATGTCGTTGCCTAGATTGAACAGACCGGCGATTTCATCGCCGATTTCTTTCGGAATCCCGTTCAGCGCGGGTATATCCCAAAAACAACAATTAGTTTGCGCCTGCTTACGGAGCGCCCCGTCGTACTTGTACCTCCTTCAAGTCGTACATTTAGTGCTTCGGCTTATTGGTCGCCACCACCGGGATCGTCAGATGAACATTCCCGGTCTCCGGGTCCACGGTTTCGGACTTCTGTGCATCTTTCCCTTTGAAGTAGTCCAAGGGAGACGAGCACACAGCGGAGGTCTTCTTCATCTGATCGATTGCGAGAACCGTCGCATGTTGCGCCTTGAGCTTCGGTAGCCGATCTTTGACGTGCTGGTAAACGTAGAGGCCACCCTGAAGGTCTCGGATGTCCGGCTGCCCGTTGTTGTCCCAGATCGATCCCTCGTTCGCGATTGCAACGGCGTCTTTGTGTTCCGGGGTTTTTGAAAGATGAAATTCTAAAAGCCTGCCTTCCGTCTGCGTTGCATTCCAGAAAGCAACGTACATCGTGCGGGGATTCTCATTCGACGCGGGTTCTAGCAGGTAAGTGAATCTCACTTTGCCTTCCGGTCGCAAACTCGAATCGATCCACGTTCCTTTTCGGTGAAAAGCACAGTCAAGCGCTTCCGCCTTATCGCGCTCGGCTGCTTCCTGAGCGGTGGCGGCAACGAATGCCAAGCAGATTATCCCCAGCAAAGCGAGTTTCATATTCACACCCCTATTACGGATTGTTGTAAATCAACGTGTAGACAGGGCCACCTCCGACCGTGAAAGGTCCGAACTGATGGAAAACTGTCTGCTGTTGGTTGCCTATTGTTCTGGGACCCGCGTTGTCATTGAACCGGTTGTTGAAGAAAACCCTGTTCCCAGTCGGATCAGTGCCAGTGGCTTGCTGTTGGAACGCGGTTCGTGCGGCTTGTAGTGCCTGCTGGTACTGCGGTGAGTTAGCAAGCTGCGGCGATACGGTGGTTGGTGCGGTCGGAACAACGTTTTGTCTGTTTGCGCCAAACTGATAATCGGCATTCATGACGGCATTTCCTTGCTCCGTCTTGGCCTGCTGAAGTGTTTGTGGACTAGATGTTCCCGGAGTTACGCCATTGTTTTCGTTGGCGACGACGTTCGCGACCTGGCGGACCGTTAAGTTGTTGACGTGAGCGTCGTCAAAGGCCTGAGGAGGCACAGCCGATGAACCGGCCTCCTCTTAGATTTGCCTCCTCGTAATGGTTGGTTCGGCATTTTCGGAATTCCTCTCAAAACTCATGCGCGGGAGTATACCTTCGGGCCTCCCAGGTTCGCGGTGAAATTTTCGCCACAGCTCGGACACCGCATCTTGTCAAAGTCTACGCGCCGGATCTGCTCGGGCGGAATGGAATAGCCGCACTTTGGGCAGAGCGTATCGAGCGCGGCCTGGACCTTCGCACGGTTAATTTTCTGCTTGCCCATCGGCCTGGATAAGAGACTACAATATTCGTCTTTCATTCGCCATCAGAATATTCTTATAGGTTATGGCATTTCGCCGCCCCGCGCTGCTGCCTCTCCGTTTGCGGCGCTTACTCTCGTAATTTGGCTAGTGGTAGTGGTCTCCGACAAAGTGAACCACGCGGTTTTTTCGAGGGGCGATCCCAAGCGATTGCCCCTTACTTCTTTAGTTTGGTGCATGGTCTGCGCTTCTTAAACCCACGTTGCCGATACCAAACTGTCTAGCCGGTCCTGCCAGCCCTTCAACCTGATGTGGGGCTAGTAACAACTATAATTCTGGGGATGCACGATAAACCCACCCTCACCGTTCGCGAAGTGGCCGAGCTGATGGGGTTCTCACGAATGACCGTCACGCGGCTGTTCCAAAATGAGCCGGGTGTCATCGTTCTGCGAAGACCGGAACAACTGCACAAGAGGGGATACCGCTCAATGCGTATCCCGCGTACGGTACTGATGCGCGTGCAACAGAGACTTGCAGTCCGATGATTTATCAGACCTGCGAAACCCCGTGCCATTCCCGTGCCGTTAACACGGATTTATACTGAATTAGCCGCGTAAGATGCCATCTGCCGCGAGCTAAGTTGTTGAAACTACGTTGTCATACGGATTCGAATCCTATAGCGCCCACCATCTTTTCAACAGCTTACGAACCTTGTGATCCGTCAGGTGATCTGATAGCGAACACTCTTTCAGCAACCTTGCTGCTGGCCGCTGTCAATTCCGCCGCGAGCTCTACGCGTTCAGCCTCCCGCCATGCCGATGCTTTTGCGGGAAATTCCTGCTTTGTGCCGCTGGTTTGCGATCCGTTTCTAGCTAGATCCGACTGAATTTAGGGAGCGTGAGCGGCAATGGCACCGATATCGGCAATGTTGTCGCCCTTTTTGAGGGACGGGACTGCGTTGATGTGCAAGATGACGCCCGAGACAGGAGCGCGGGCTTCGACTATGACTTTGCCGAAATAGTCAGTGACAAAGCCGATTTTCATGCCCGCTTGAACATAGGTACCACGCTTCACAAGCGGGTACCAAATGCCAGGGCCGTCGGACAGGACATCGACGACCTTGTCGAGCCAGACGGGATTCTCGACAGTCCGAGGGTCTCCTGAAAGCATTTTTAGAGCGCGCATGGTGCTAATTGTTCCGTCGACGAGAAGGGCCACGTCATCCGCTTCGACGGTGCCGGCATATCCTGCTTCGACAACGATGGAGGGTTTGCCGCGAGCCGTAGAGGTATTGTCCAGATAACGAGTGGCGCCTAGGTCGGAAGGCCGGTCGCGCCAGATGATGATGTGGTCGAGTCCAAAGGCGAGAACCATTTCTTTTGATATGCGGTCCTGGGTCTCCTTGCCAGTAGGTGCCCAGTAGGCGTAAGGGCGGAGGCTCTCGTCGAGATCGCCGCCGTGGTAGTCGATAAGAAAATCGCATCGATCAACGACTTGTTTGGTGATAAGAAAGGACGCACGTTCAGTTTGAGTCCCATCGGCTTTCCCAGGGTAGAAGCGGTTCATGCTCTTGTTATCTATGGGGTTGACGTGGGGGACCTTCTGTTCGAAGGATTGAATATTGACGAGGGGAACCAGCATAACAGTGCCGGCGATTTGAGAGGGATCAAGTAAGCTGATGAGTTTTTCGTGCGCGATGATGGAAGTGTATTCAGTACCGTGGGCGCCTGAGACAAGAGCTAGGACAGGACCAGGCTTTTCGCCGTTGATGACGATAACGGGAATATTGGTAGCAGCATCGACACCAGGCGGGACTTCCAAATAGCCGGTTGATTTTTGGCCCGGAACGGCAGTGGCCGTGCCGACAGAAAAAGACGAGGCTTGTGCCTGGACGATCAGTGGGAATAAAAGAAAGATCCCGGACGCAGCAAAGATGCGAGCAAAAGACCTAAGCATAGATCCCTCCGAGGGGTGGATGAGGATACCTTGAGGGGACCTATTTGAGCAAAGCACAGTGAATAACGGAGACTCTCTGGACTGGCTGAATTGGCCCAAACGAAGAAGGTCGATCCAAGCGATCCATGACGAAAGCGCAACTGCGTAGTCTAAAGATCGAGCACAATCCATGTTGGGGCATGGTCGCTCGCGTTTTCCTGTCCACGTGCCCATCGGTCAACACCGCCGTCCACCAGCCGCACCGACAAATTCGGTGAGAGCAGAAAGTGATCGAGTCGCATGCCTTTGTCCTTCTGCCACCGTTCAAATTTGTAATCCCAGAATGTCCAGAGCGGCCCGTCCGGATGTAGCTTCCGCATGGCGTCAGTCCAGCCCTGAGCCAGCAAACGCGCAAAAGCCTGTCGGCTCTCGGGTTGGATCAACGCGTTGTTATCCAACGACCGAGTCGGATAGATGTCCTGCGGTGTCGGGACGACGTTGTAGTCACCGGCCAGCACCACGGGTGCGCCGCTCGCCATGAGTTCGGCGGCGTGGGCAATGAGGCGCTCAAACCAGGCCAACTTGTAATTGAATTTCGGTCCAGGCTGCGGATTCCCATTGGGAAGGTAGATGGAAGCGATAAGGACTCCCTGAACCGCCGCTTCAATGTAGCGAGCTTGCCGATCTTCGGGAAAATTATCTGCGGGATTTCCCGGCAAGCTTGTGCGAGTCAGCACGGGAACCTGGTTTCGCGCGAGAATGGCCACGCCGTTCCAGGAGCGCTCTCCTTGCCAGACTGCTTCGTAACCGACAGTCCGAAGGGCATCCACGGGAAAGGCTTCCTGCTCTGCCTTGAGCTCTTGGAGGCTAACTACGTCCGGTTCAGCTTTCGCTAACCAAGCCAAGAGGTTGTCGAGCCGCTTGTTGATGTTGTTAATGTTGAAGGTGGCGACTTTCAGCGGGTCCCTTTCTGTCCCTGTGCTTCTTCGCAAGTCCCAGTGACCGTCCGAGCCATTCCCTTTCTGGCGCTGAACAGCGCTACACACCCCGCAATGTGAATTGTGTGTTCATCGAAATGTGCCTTGAGCCCTGCCTCAAGATCGGACTGCCGATCTGACAGATTGCTGAAAAATCCTTTCGCGTTGTAAATCTTCATCAGTTGTTTGGCCAGCGGGTTGTGCCGCACACCCTCGCCCAGGATCGTAGAGCCGAATATTACGCCGCCATCTTTTAACAAAGGCTTCACGTGCTCGAATACAATGCTCTTGCTCGCCAAATTACCAGGGAGGCAGTGTAGAAGATAGTTGAGCGAGATGGAACCAAATCCAGACATGCCGATATCGATGCGCTGAAGAGCGTTGCCCACATAACAGGACGGACTGTAGCGACGCAGACGCTTCGCGGATCTTGCGAGGCTGTGAGGGTTTAAGTCGAACAGCGCGATCTTCGGCGCGGTCGACGGGAACCGGCATCTATCGAGAAAGTAACCAGTTCCCACACCGATATCCAGATGCTTATCAGAGATATGCTGGTTGTAGAAATCCAGGAGCACATGCGAGGAACATCGCCAGACGAAAGAATTGGAAAACCCTAAGACCGCCAAGTCATAGAACGCCAACGCCAACGGCGTATAGACGGCGACTGCTTTGCGAGTATCGCCGTCAGCTCCGTCGATGTTGGGTCCTTCGTTCATCGTCTCTGCCACGTGGTTTCTGCCTGCGACGAAGGCTTCGTATCACCCGACGTCTTCGTGAATGACAACGACACCTGCTGCCCGCTTTCGCGGGACGGCGCTAAGACTACGGGCGCGAAAGGAGAAACCTATTTTTCAGGCAGCAGGGGTCGGGGGAGCTTCGTCTGGGCGAGCCTGTGTTGGCTTTCTGTACGGCACGACTTCGTAAAGCAGAACTCGATAAGATTCACAGTTTGTCAATCGACAAAGGTACGTTAGATGATTCATTCAGACTTTCTCTGAGACTGCGACTCAGGATTCTGCGGGAAATTAAGACCTCAATGAAGAAAACGACGGTGACAGAGCCAATCACGACGAATACATACAAGGGTCCAACCGGCTTGCCATGTTCGGTAAACCAATAGTTCGGCAGGTGAGGCTTCATGGAAAACCAGACGGTCTCTCCAACAAACATCAAAATCAGAGACGCGGAGTGGATCACCAAGAGGAGCGGAATCTGCCTCTGAACTTTCTCGTTGCGAAGGCTGTATTTTTCGAGTAGTCCCCGCGTGGGAAAAAAGATGTACCAGAAAACAAAGTATGTGTACGTGATTACACTCGCGATTTGAATCCCGAAGGCTCTCTCTCCGAGAAAGATGAAGAGGCACAGGCCCCCGAACGCTCCGACTAGGTAGGCGGCGAGTATTCCGAGCGTCATTGCACGTGAAACTTGTGGCGCCCTTTCTCGGTCATCCAGTTGCTCAAACATTGAGACGCTCTCACACTCCCAGACGATATCCCATTTGCTAGTCGTTAGGCATTTGCTTTGGTGAACTCGAAAACGGCACCATTGTACCCCTTGGTCGCTGGGGAACATGTTTTTTCGGAGTCTCGGCGCGGGAAACCGACCGTGTCGATCCGAGATAAGGCCTACGAATAGATCCCAGGCGCCTCATGTCCAACCTTCTGCACGTACTCAACATACGACCCAGGATAAACAGTGGGATGGCGGTCCGTGCCGCTCTCACCGCCCAGTTCCAGCACACGTGAGCCGAGGCCGCGAAGGAACATGCGGTCATGCGACACGAAGATCATCGTGCCTTCGAAATTCTTGAGCGCGTCTACCAGCATTTCCTTGGTCGCAAGATCGAGGTGATTGGTCGGTTCGTCGAGCACCAGGAAGTTCGGCGGGTTGTAGAGCATGCGTGCTATGGCCAGCCGCGATTTTTCTCCGCCAGAAAGTGCGCGGATCTTCTTATCTACGTCATCGCCGGAGAACTGGAATGCTCCCGCCAGGTTCCGCAGCGACCCGAGACCGTCCTGGGGGAAATCTTGTTGCAACTGTTCGGCGACGGTGAGATCGGGATTGAGCGTTTCTAAAGATTGTTGCGCGAAGTAGCCCATATACAGGCTGGCGCCGAGCCGCACGCTTCCCGCATCTGGAGCGCTGGCTCCAGCAATCATTTTAAGAAGCGTAGTCTTGCCGGCGCCATTTCTCCCCATGACGGCCCAGCGTTCTCCGCGGCGAATGGTGAGATCGAATCCTTCATAAATCACACGCGGGCCGTAACTCTTGTGCAGATTCTCCAGGACGGCCACCTGTTCACCGGATCGTGGGGGAACGCGAAAGTCGAATTTCACGACCTGCCGTTTTTTGGGCAGCTCGATCTTCTCGATCTTGTCCAAGGCTTTGATACGGCTCTGCACCTGGGCCGCCTTGGCGGCGTGTGTCCTGAAACGATCAATGAAGCGTTGTTCTTTGGCAAGCATGGACTGCTGCCGGGTAAATGCTGCCTGCTGATTGCTCTCTCGCACCGCCCTTTCGCGCTCGTAGAAGTCGTAGTCACCCGAGTAGGTGATGATTTCTCCGCCATCGATCTCTGCAATCTTTGAGACCAGACGATTCATGAACTCGCGGTCATGCGAAGTCATCAGCAGCGCGCCGGAAAATGACTTGAGAAACTGCTCCAGCCAGATGATGGACTCGATGTCGAGGTGGTTCGTCGGTTCGTCCATCAGCAATACATCCGGCATCCCCAGCAGGACCCGCGCCAGCGCAACCCGCATTTTCCATCCGCCGGAGAGAGCGCCCACGTCGCCGTCAATTTGATCATCTTTAAATCCCAGACCGTGGAGCACTTCACGGGCCTGCGATTCGAGCGCGTAACCGCCTAGATGCTCGTACTCCTCCTGAACGTGACCGAAGCGATCAAGGATGCGGTCCATGTCATCAGCCTTGTCGGGGTCGGACATTTCCCGCTGCAGGGCTTCGAGTTCGTGGTGCAGATCGCCGACGCGTCCGCTGCCTGCGATCGCTTCATCCAGGACCGAACGGCCCTGCATTTCCTCGACGTCCTGTCGAAAGTAGCCGATCGTCAACTTCTTGGGGACAGAGACCGCGCCCTCGTCGGGAGTTTCCTCCCCGACCACCATCCGGAAGAGCGTCGTCTTGCCCGACCCGTTGGGACCGACCAGCCCGACTTTTTCGCCGGGATTCAATTGAAACGAAGCATCCACGAAGAGCAACTGCTTGCCATACTGCTTATTAATGTTTGAGAAAGAGATCATTTTGAAGGAGCAACTCGCGGTACGCTGCCTCTTCCAGTGTAGCGTGGACAGAAAAATGCCGGCCAGCGCTGCCACTTTGGCTTATTGAAGGTTTGCCGGTTAATCAGGAAATGTGCGCACTCCGAGGACGCAGGCTGTACTCTGACTAGGGTAAGGGGTCTAGTACTCCCCAAGTGCTCCCAAATGCATTTCCAGGCATGCTCCGGTGCAGCCGGTGGGGTGCCGAGGGAGGGCAATGGGCATGCTCGATGAGTGTAACCGCCCGCCAGTTGAGAGTTTCGGCGCTGCGTTTCGGCGCCTAAGAATGGCACAATGGTCGCCGCAAGAATTTCAGTAGCCTTTATTTCAGATAATGTTGTGAGAGTGTCGTGCCCATCCTGGGAGATTCTGAGAAACAAACAAAATCCACTCGCCTTCCCTCCGGAACAGGGCTGAAGACAAGGACGAATGGATTGAAGTCTTAACCAACTGTTCGTCTGACTACTGCACCGTCACCGCAACGGCTTTGGATGGGATACCGTTTGTGACTACGACCAGAGTGCTGGCACCTGTTTCCGTCGTGGCCGACACAGTGAAATGTGTGGACACCGGCAGCGTACCGGTTGCCACCGCCATGGTGCTGGGGTTGACCGTTCGAGCGTAGAACACGTGCTTGGTCGCATTGTTCGTGATCCGCACCAGCGCGTAGTTGGTGGCGGATTGCGTATCATCCCCGTACGCGGCGCCTTGCGACAGGCCGTTGAACTGCGTTCCCTTGACGACATACAAAGTCCCACGAGTAAGAGTGGTAGGCACCGAGGTGATGGTCGGCGCCCATTCGGGCTTAAAAGTCCCCTTGGCGGTATAGACCAGCGCTTGGGGAAACGTTTGCGCTTGGGTTGTGAGCAGGACCTGGCCAGTCGGCAATACGAGCATGTCGCCCACGAACGACGACATCTCGGAGGCGCCAGCAATATTTGGCGCGTCGATGAATTCTGTCCCGGTCCACTCGAAGAATCGGACTCCGATATTATCTATGCCGGGAGAGGTCATGATCAGCACATGGCCATTCACTAGCAGGGACGCAGGGCCATCAGCGATGTCCAACCCATCCGGAATGTCCGGACCCGCGGCCCATTCTCCCGTCGCAGTGTTGTAATTCGAGGTGTGCCCTACATGGATTCCGGCTCCCGTGGCAAATACTATTCCATCAGGCTGCAATACCATGGGTCCGATCTCCTGGGAGTTCGGGTCTTCCAGGGTGACAATAGTGCTTCCCGCGCTGCTCCAAGTCTGGGTCGCGGGATTGAACAGCTCGGAGTTGGGCGCATCGATGGCATCAACGGTTAGGACTTCTCCGTCTGGCAACAAGGTCCACCCTTCCTCGTCGTTCCGATCAGCTTTTCCTTGGCCGGCGAGGACCGTGTACTCTAATGTTTTGGCGTTTAGTAGAGCGACGTCGGTGTCGACCGGATCCGCGAGCATGAATGTGCCGTTCCTCAGAATGACGCTCTGTGCGTCACCAATTTGGGTCCATCCTGCGGGTGGTGTTAAAGGCGTCCATTCGTTCTTCAATGGATCGTAAATGGCCCCCTGGTTGGTTAAGACCTGCACGTTATTACCGTTGAATTCTCCTCCCTCGATCACAAGTCGGCCGTCTGGCAGAATGGCGGCGGCGTGATACAGCGGGGAATACCCAGACTGCAAAGACGCCACCTGCGTCCATGTACCGTTGACATAGCTGCCAGTATCATCCGGAGTCAACGTCCACCAATCGCTGGAATTCGTAGCCTGCACTATGACCCTGCCATCGGTGAGCAGGAGGGCATCGTTAGCAGAAAAAATGGGTTGGTTCTTCAGCGCGGTCCATGTTTGCGAAAAACCGACACTGGCTAATGCCAGCAAGACGGCAAGTCCAAGTCCGAGCGTTCGCGATAGCTTCATATAATTTTGTCCTCTCCTTAGAATGTTTGGGATCCCTAAAGTGGGGCTCGAACGGGCGGCTTCAGCACGTTGCCATCACAGATGAGACCTGCAAATCGACCAAACAATTCTCCAAGACGTTAGCCCGAAGGCCGGTCAAATTTGTGAAGGATTCGTAAAGAATTTGTCTTTTCTGCAGACGCGCATTGTTGCCGCGAACACTTAGGACCTGACAACCGCAGGCCAATTGCGCCCAAATTCCCTCGGCACCGGCCAAGTCAAAACAGGCAGTGATCGTGTTCATTGTTGACGTAATATCCTGATTGCAACAGTTACTTCCGCTTTGCCCCTTGATCAGAGCTTGTGCCGCTCCAAGAAAGTTCGCGGTGAGTCACCGAGAGATATAATTTCCAGCGTGCGACAACCTATGCGGAATGTAATGGCGCTTCGCGTTTCCAAAGCGGTTCTGGTTTTTGCAATCGCACTTTTCTACACGATTCTGGTCCTAAACAACATCACGGATTACGGCTCGAACTATGAGTTTGTCCGCCACGTCCTGATGATGGACTCAACCCTTCCGCGGAACCACGTCATGTGGCGCTCCGTCAATTCGCCGCAAGTACATACGGTCTTCTACATCGGCATCATCGTCTGGGAATCAGTCACTATGCTTCTATGCTGGTGGGCTGGTGTTCGGTTGCTAAAATCGTATCGTGCGGACA
>Ga0210393_10000617_pt1 | contig 31952 bp, 31 predicted proteins | sample IncBWC27OmetaG_FD_160068 | JGI IMG/M metagenome (GOLD analysis project Ga0210393, IMG submission 160068) | Forest soil microbial communities from Barre Woods Harvard Forest LTER site, Petersham, Massachusetts, United States - Inc-BW-C-27-O ...
TTTACGTTAATGCGTCGACGCGTTTCACCGACGGCTTTGAATTCGGCTTCGGCGCCGAGACCGGAATTTCGACCAATCGGCTGCACGCGCGCGGCCCTATGGGGCTCAACGAATTGACGACTTATAAGTACGTCCTGCGCGGGACGGGACAAGTCCGCACCTGAACGGCGCGGCGCAATATCAAATCAAATGCGGGTAGGTTTGTTCGGCGGCAGTTTCAATCCGATTCACCTCGGGCATCTGCGTGCGGCCGAAGAAGTTCGCGAGGCGCTGCAGCTCGACCTCGTGTACTTTATTCCGGCCGCGTCGCCGCCACATAAAGCGGAGGGCGACTTGGCGCCCGCCGAGCATCGCCTCGCGATGGTGCGTGCGGCGACCAAGGGCAATCGCCATTTCATGTCGTCGGACGTCGAGATTCGGCGCGCCGGGCGATCGTACACGATCGACACGATCCGTTATTTTCTGGCAACGCTCCGCCAGCCGGCGCCGCTGTACCTGATGATGGGCGCCGATCAGTTTGCCGAGCTGGATTCGTGGAAGGAACCGGAGGAACTGGTGCGGCTCTGCAATTTCGCCGTTCATACAAGGTTAACCGAAGGCGCAGAGGGTCCGCCACGAATTTCAGTTGCCGCGCTCAAAAAGTTTGGCTATTCTCAGGCAGACGATCACTACGTGCATTCGAGCGGACAAACGCTATCTTTCGTCGACACCACGTTCCTTCCTATTTCCGCGACTGAGATTCGCGCCAAACTGCAACACGGTGAATCGATCCGGTACCTGGTGCCGTTCGACGTCGCCGATTACATCCAGCGCCACGCGCTCTATTGAGGATCGCTCTGCTTAAACTTTTCCGTTCATCTCAATTCCGATCGAACCATCCACAGACGGCGAACCCGCCGGCGAATCGCGGTCAGATTTCTTGACGGCGCTGAAGAAGGCAATCGCCGCAGCCGAAGCGGCGCTCGAAAAAAAGGCCTACGACCTGGTCGTGCTCGAAGCTGAGCATCTTAAACCGGTCGCGGATTATTTCGTGGTGGCGACCGGGCGCTCCGACGTGCAGGTGCAGGCAATAGCGCGCGGAATCGAAGAAGCGATGGGCAAGGCGGGCCAGCGTGCGCTCGCCGTCGAGGGGATGCATCATGCGCACTGGGTGGTGCTCGACTACGACGACGTCGTCATCCACCTGTTCTACGAACCGGCGCGCGAGTTCTACCGGCTCGAGACCAACTGGATCGACGCGCAGGAAGTGAAGCTGCCCGAGCCGATTCGCAAGCAGGCTGAAGGCTTACGCCTGCGCGCGCTCGGGTGAGCTGCGTCGCGCGCGGATAATTTCTCAGACACGTTTGAGCATGTGCGAGATCCACACGAGGATCACCGCACCAATCGTCGCGACGACGATTGCGCCGATCATGCCGTTAGGCGAGCCGAAGATTGCGCCGCCGATCAGGCCGCCCACCAGGCCAAGCAGCAGATCGCCGATAACGCCGAAGCCTGAACCATCCATGATTTTGCCGGCCAGGAAGCCTGCGATTATTCCGACTATGATTCCAGCAATCATTTTGCGGCCCTCACTTCGTTGTCACGATAGCGCTCGAACGACGGAGCGTGATCGCTACTTTTTCTGTTCCATCGGAACGCCGCAGCACTTGAGCTGACCGGAGCCGCCCTTGGTGACGATGACCTGCGATTTGCAGTTGTTACAGATATAAACTTTGCCGAGCTGATTTGCCATGCGTGGTCCTGGTCCTTTCGGATGATTTAGCTTTTCGAAATTTGCGTCCAGCGTTCACGCGCCGCGGAAAAGCGGCTTGCGCTTCTCGAGAAATGCGCGCACCCCTTCGGCGCGGTCGGAAGTCGTTTGTAGCAGGGCGTACAGATCCTCCTCAAGCCTGATGCCCTGCTCCAGGGTCATGTCGTAACCCTTGAGGACGGCGTCCTTGACCAGTCGGGCGGCCAGCGGCGCGCGGCTCAGGATAGCCTCGGCCACGCGACCGCTTACCGTGGCGAGCTCGGTCGGACGATCCGCGAGATACGCCACGAGTCCCATACGCAGCGCGTCGTCGGTTCCTAGAGCCGTCCCCGTGAGCATAAGGCGAAGAGCGTTAGCGCCGCCGATTAAGCGCGGCAGGCGCTGGGTCGCGCCAAAATGCGGCATCGCGCCGCGTTTGATCTGCGTGATCGCGAATCGCGCTGAGGAAATCGCAACCCGAATGTCGGCGGCTAGCGCAAGTTCGAGTCCTTCGTCGAAGGCGTCGCCGTTGATGATTGCCACGGTCGGCTTTGACAGCACCGCGAGCGACTCGACCAGGCGCGGATCGACTGCCGCGTCGAAGCCGACGCAGAACGAGGAGCCGGCCCCCGTGAGCGCAAGCATACGCGCGGCGTCGTCGTCCTCGACGTGCTCGAACAGCTCGAGCATACGCACCGCCATCGCGGGCGTGAGGATTGCGCGCGAGCCAGGAAATCGAAGAGTCGCGCTGATGCATCCACTGGCGATGGAAACATCGATTCCGCCGACGGCCGCGGAACGCGCGGCCCGCTGAGGCCGGGATTTTTTAGCGACGCGCGCCGTCAGACGCCTCCGGCGGGCGCGCGCAGATCTTTGCGCAGGATTTTGCCGAGCGGATTCTTGGGCAGCGCGTCGATAAACTCGATGCGCTCGGGACGTTTGAAGCTGGCCAGCCGCGAGCGGCAGAACTCGGCGAGCTCGGCGTCAGTAACCTTCGCATCCTTGCGCGGAACGACGAAGGCTTTGACGATTTGTCCCCACTCGATTGACGGCACCCCGACCACGGCGCATTCGTCGACCGCGGGATGACTCATCAGCACGGTTTCTATTTCCGCGGGCGCGATATTTTCACCTCCGCGGATTATCATGTCGTCCTTGCGGCCCGCGAAGAATACGTAGCCGTCGTCGTCGAGCCATCCGAGGTCGCCTGTCGCACGCCATCCGTCGGGCAGGCGCGCGTCGTCGTCGCGCCCGGCGTAGCCCTTCATGATGCGCGGGGTGCGAATGATGATTTCGCCGACCTGGCCGTGCGGCAGGAACTTGCCGTCCTCGTCGCGGACGCGAATCTCGACGTCGGGCAGCGGCTTGCCGATCGAGTTGAGGCGTTTGAGCTTGAGCTCGACTTGCTCGGGCGTGCCTTCGATTCGATGATCGTCCGGACCGAGCACGGTCAACGACGACGTCGTCTCGGTCTGCCCGTAGGCGTTCACGAAGCCGACGCGTTTCGGGAAGACTTCGATCGCGCGGCGAATCACCTGCACCGGCATCGCGGCGCCGCCGTACGCGAGATTAGTCAAGCTCGACAGATCGGTCTTTGCGAAGGCGGGTTCGTCGATGATCTGTTTCATCATCGTCGGCACGACGAACGCGTGCGTGACGTGCTCGCGGCTGACGAGATCGAGCCACGTCTCGGCGTCGAACTGCGGCATCACGATCAACTTGCGCCCGGTCCAGATGTTGGTCATGTACGCCGTCGTTCCGGCGATGTGATAAAACGGCACGCACACCAGCGCGACGCCGCGATCGGTGCCGTCGGCCATCTCGACGTTGGCGGTCACGTAGGCGGCGAAATCGCGGAAGCGCAACTGCACGCCCTTGGGCAGAGAGGTGGTCCCGCTCGTGTACATGAGGATCGAAATATCCTCGTCTTCGACCTCGGCTTCGGATTCGTCGGGTTCGGCTTTGGCAACCAGATCGGACACTCGCGGCAATTCGCGCTTTTCGTTGCCGTCACCGAGCGCGACTATTTTGCTCGCGCGCAGCCGCGGCTGGATCCTGGTGATCAACTCGAGATAGCGATCGCCGACCAGCAGCGCCTTCGCGTTGGCCGTGTTGATCATGTATTCGAGCTCGTTATCCTTCGCGCGATAATTGAGCGGCAGAAACGTGAGCCCGGCCTTGGCCGCCGCGTAGTAGCATTCGATGTATAAATCGGAGTTGGTGTCGAGCACTGCGACGACGTCGCCATGCGCCAGGCCCAGCTGCTTAAAGACCGCGCACAGACGCGCGACCTGGTCGTTCAGATCCGCATAGGTCAAGCGTCGCGCGCCGAAGACCAGGATTTCCTGCTCGGGCACGATCGACGACGGGATCGTAACGAAGTTTACCGTGTTCACAGTGCGCTTCCTCTCTTGCAGAGCCGGCGTTCGAGTTCGAGTCCATCGCGCAGCGGCAAATCGAGGCCGCCCCAAACCGCAAGCTTGAGTATCGCGGACCGCTCGCGCGCGACGCGGGCGAAGGTGCGAGCGAGCGCGAGCGCTCGGCGATCCAAATCACCCAAGGGAACCACTTCGGCGACCATACCTACAAGTAACGCGTCTTGGGCGTCAATCCAACGGCCCGTGAGGCATAGGTCGAGCGCGCGGCCCAACCCTAGTCGACGCGCCGCCGTCTGCGTGCCGGCCACGCCGGGAATCATGCCGGCCCCCGTCTCCGGCAGGCACAGGCGCGTGTCGTCGGCGGCTATCGCGAAGTCGCATAGCAATGCCATCTCGAGTCCGCCGCCGACGGTGTAGCCGTGAATGGCGGCTATTGTCGGAATGGGCAGCCCGCGGAGCATCCCCCACACGTCGCGTCGAAAGCGGACCCATCGCGCGACGATGGGCGACGGCGCCATCCCGAACTCTGCGAGATCGCCGCCGGTCGAGAAGGCCTGCCCTGCCCCGCGCAGAACCATCGCACGAACCTCGCGATCGTCGTGAATGGCGCCGAGGATTTGAAACAGATCGTCGCGCATCTCCATGTTGTAAGCGTTGAATTGTGCGGGACGATTGAGCGTAACGACCGCGACCGGACCGCGCCTCGCGTAGAGAACCGCGCCAGCCATTTAAGTTGACCGCAGGTCGGCGCTGTCGCTGCTGGCTATAGCGGGACGGCCGCGTTCGTAAACGACGCGGCCGCCGACGATCGTGATATCGGCGGCTAGGTTCATGAAATCGGCCGGCTTCATCGAAAATGGATCGCGCTGCAACACGATTAGATCTGCCGCCCATTCAGGCTCGATGGCGCCAGCTGTCAGCCGCGCGAGGCGCGCAGCCTGGGAGGTGAACAGCGCGAACGCGTCCTGCACCGAGAGCGCCTCGGCGGGCGCGAGCTCGACGCCGTCGACGCTCGTGCGCGAAACAGCCGCCGCAATCGCCGCCAGCGGCCGTGCCGGCGTAACGGGCGCATCGGTCGCGCCGACCAGGTGAACGTTGGCGTCCTTGAGACTGCGCGCACGATAAAGATGAGCGATGAGTCCCGGCTCGTCGACGTACTTCGGTCCGCGGAAATAGATGAAGCCGGGATTGGTGACGACCCACACACCGAGCGCCATCAGGCGGTCGATGTAGTTTGAAGTGATGAGGCCGCCGTGCTCGATGCGAAAGCGCGGCATCTCACGCTTGCCGCTGAATTGGGATTTGGCCGACTCGATCGCAGCAACCGTTTCTTCCAACTCTTCGAGCTCGGTAACGTGGAAGGCGCAATCGAGTCCGAGGTTGAGCGCGCGCCGCACCGGACGAGAAAGACCGGCAGTGTCGTATTGATAGCCCGGCATAAACTTGGCGCCCGACAAGCTGATGCGCGAAGTGAGCGCGAGCTGCTCGCATCGTTCGGCGTCGTCGAGATACTGGCCGCCGATCATCACGCCGACGCGCTGGCAAATCGCGCCTGACTGCGCGAGCTTGGCAAACTGCTCGAATTCGAGGAAGCCGTTGCGCGTAGTCGCGTCCGTGAATGCGGTGATACCGGCGGCGGCCATTTCGCGGCTCATGATACGTGCGCGCGATTCGCCTTCCGCGGCGGTCACGAGTGGCAGATGATCCGACAGCCACGTTTCCATGCCGACGACGAGGCCGCTGAGCTTGCCGGCCGCGTCGCGAATCATGTTGGCGCCGTATGGAGGTTTGAAGTCTGGAGCCTCGAGGCCGAGCAGCGCTATCGCGCGCGAGTTGAGCCAGGTCGCATGCAACGTCTGATGACGCAAGCGGAGCGGATTCTTGGGCACCGACTTATCCAGTTCGTCGCGCGTGGGTCCGCGCTTGTCGAGCATCAGCGCCTCGTCGCAGCCGAACGCACGCATCCAGTTGCCCGGCGGAGTCTTGCCGGCCGCGAGGCGCAAGTCGGCGAGCAGGTCGCCGATAGTGCGGCATCGCTGAACGGATATTCCGGTGGCCGCCGCCGCTGCTTCGCGAAAATGGATGTGCGAATCGATGAAGCCGGGCGCGACCGTGCGACCCGCGAGCTTGACCAGGTGAGTGTTGGGACCGACCAGCGGCTTCAGTTCCGCGAACGGACCGTGAGCAGCAATCTGCCCACGTGAAATCGCAACCGAGTCGCTGCCGGGATGGCCGAGGACGAGACCCTCGTGCAAAACCAGGTCGGCTTTCCCGGACGCAACTGCCACTTTGTGCGAATACCTTCGTCGCCGTCGCAGTCAAAGCGCGCGGCGGCGGTGAGGTTCTAGTCGGAACTCGGCAGCGGCTTCGCTTCCTTGATCTTCATCTCGACGTCGCAACACTCGAGCCCGCCGGTGCCGGCCTTGTTGCAAAGCACCTCGGTGCCGCACTTTTCGCACATGTAACGCTTACCGAGCACGTTAGCCATCTGAAGAACTCCTCATGAAAACCTAAAGTATTGCTTTAACTCGTCAAACTCTGCGCGAACGGCAAATCACTGACAGTCGCGACGCCGTCCTCGCCCAATTTCAACTCGGTGCCGTGCGTCCACGCGCTGTGATGCAAAATCGCAAGCCCGATTTCGCCGAAGCGCGGCGAGCGCACGCTGCTCGTCACGCGGCCGACTTCCTTGCCCTCGAGCGTAAGAATCGCGCCGGCCTGCGGAACGTCCGCAGTATTGAACTTAAGTCCGAACATCCGCTTTTTCAAACCGCCGCGCGCCGTCGCCCGCTCGATCGTTTCCTGGCCGAGGTAGCATCCTTTGTTGAAAGAGATCGAGCGATTGAGACACGCCTCGAGCGCGATCGTTTTATCTGTAGTGTCGACGCCGACTCTAGCAACGCCATTCTCGATCCTGATTGCTTCGAGCTCTGACGTATCGATTCGACGCGAACCGGGCGTCTTCGCGAGAATCGTGGCTATCGTCGAGTCAACCGAATCGCGCGGACGAATCATGGATACGGCCGGTCCGCCGAAGCGCGGCAGGTTACCGACACGCGCGCCGCCTGCTTCGATGAAGTTCCACGGTGCCGGTACAGCAGCAGCCGGACCCTCGACGTCGATGATCACGAGCGTACCTGCCTCTTCGAATTCGACATCGTCCGCCACCAGCAGACGCTCGAGGTGCGTGCGAGTGCGCGTCCATGCATCGGCGTCGATATCGAGCAGGAGCGCGTCGCCGGTTACCCAGATGAAGGCGTCGGCGATCACATGCGCGTGCTCGGTCAGAAAGAGTGCGGGCAGGATGGCGCCGAACTGCGCACTCTTCACGTCGGCGGTGCACATCCCATGCAGGAACGACGCGCGATCGTCGCCGATCACGCGGACGATGATCCGCGAGTCGAGCGCGATGACGCCGGCGCCAGGCCGATCGGATGTTTCGAGAGGTGCCACAGCAGGATCAAGATACCGCAAAGTGTCGGCGTTGCGTACCGCGAAGGTCAGACTCCGGAACCTTGGGTCTTCGAGTTTACACTGGCAGCGTTAGGATTAACACAAAAAGTATTAATCCTCGCTGGGAAAGTATTATCCTTGTCGACAGCAATTTGAATATAATCCGGGCTGGCTCGCGCATCAGATAAAGAGTTCAGCGGGGCAAGACGTGTGATCGAATTCGTTGCGCATAGAATCGGCGCGCGCTACACGCGTCGCGGGTCCGTCTCCAGAAAGATGGCGGCGATTGCGGCGTTCGTGCTGTTCGCGGTGGGAATCGGTTCGCGGCAATCCTTCGCGCAGGACGCGCAGTCGCAGGCGCTGGAGTTGAGCGACCATGCGTTCGCGATGCTCAATCGAATTAATGCGGAGTCCTCCAGGCCTGGTCCGATCCTCGCGCCGGCGGCCAGCCTCGCCGGCGATTCGCAAACGCTTTCAACGGCGCTCGGCGCGCACGACAGCGCAGCAGCGAGCAGCGCGATGGCGGCGGTGCTGAACGATCGCGACAAAATTGAGGCGGCCGCCAGCATTGCCGGCGGCCAGTATCCCGAAGAGTGGACCAATATTCGGGAAAAGATCGCGTCGCTCGAAAAGCAAGTTCATCCGGCGAAGGTATCCGCGTCGGCTTCGAGCAGCGGCGCCGCGCCGAAATCGCATGCATCGGTCGCGCCGCCGCCCGGAGAACGAATGCCGGACGCGCCGAAGATCGCAATCGAATCGCGAGTCTTCCAGGGCGGTACGGTGCGGGTGAAGGGCTTCATGGAAGGCACCGATCTCAAGTCGGCGGGAATTTTCGACGGCGACACCAAGAGCAAGGATATCGACGTCGGGACCACGCCCGGCGATCAACGAATCAATTTCGATTTCTCGATCGAGCAGCCCACGCCGACGCAGTCGATTCGCGTGGCCGATTCGTACGGGCGTGAAGCGCAGGCGATGGTGGCGCCGGACCCGGCCGGAGTCGGCGCGATGAAGGGTAGCGAGGAGTTGATCGAAGTCGATCCGGGCGCGACTGCCTCACCGGGCGAGGCTGGTCCGTTGGCCGACAGCCCAATTCCTTCGCCGCGCCGCTCGAGCGATGACGACAACACCGCCGAGATTCCTCGGCCCGACGATGACCTCTCGCCGTCGCGCCGTCACATCGACGCCAACGGCTCGGTCGGGCCACTGGCTAACGTGCAGATCAACGTGATCGACGCCGAAGAATTGATGTCGGCGCCGGGTACCGTCGAAGTGGTCGGGCAAATCGCGGGACCTGGCGTGCGTCATGCGGGCATCTACGTCAACGGCAGGCTGGTCAGACAAATACCGATCAGCGCGGGAGCCTACAGCGCCTTCGACTTGACTTTTCCGATGCCGGCCGGCAGCGACGCGAGAATCCGCGCCTACGGCAACGGCAACGACTTCGTCGAAGCGTCGGTGGATACAGTGGGAGGCGGCGCCGGCATGACGCAGTATCGCAATCCGCCGATGTACGCGGCGCCGTATGGAGCCTATCCCGCATACCCGCCGTCGCCGTACACGAATCCTTACGCCTACGCGAATCCCTATGCGCCCGGCTACAATCCCTACAATCCGTACAATCCATACGCGACCAATCCGTATCCGAACGGATATCCGCCTCCGCCGCCGGCGAAGGTGCCATGGTACGACCGACTGCTGCATTAGTGCGCGGTCGAACGCATCGCCAACTTGCCGCGCGGCGCGGGCTTGCGTAGAATTCGCTTCTTAACCCTAGTTCTTTTATCGAGAGTGTTCACACGATGCTGATTCAAGCGACGCAACTGCGCCCGGGTATGATTGTCGAATACAACAAAGATCTGTACCGGATCATGACGATCACGCACATCACGCCCGGCAACTGGCGCGGGATGGTGCAGACCAAGCTGCGCAACGTCAAAACCGGATCACAGACCGAGAACCGCTTCCGCTCGGAAGATCGCGTCGAGCGCGTCATCCTCAACCAGAGCAAGATGCAGTTCCTCTACCAGGACGGCGACGATTTCCATTTCATGAACACCGAGAACTACGAGCAGATCACGATTCCCAAGGAGCTGATCGAGGACGTGGTCGGTTTCCTGACGCCGAATCTCGAAGTCGAAGTCGAATTTTACGAGACGACTCCCCTCAACGTGACGCTGCCGAAGACTGTCGCGCTCAAAGTGGTGCAGACCGATCCCGGCATGAAGACTGCGGCCGTGAACAATACGCTCAAGCCGGCCACGCTCGAGACCGGGATGGTCATCAACGTGCCGCACTTCGTCGCCGAGGGCGACACCATCACGATCAACACCGAGACGCACGAGTACCTGTCACGCTCGAAGTAGCGGGTTGAGAATTGATTAGCGCGCGCCAGACGCAGGGAAGAGCCGGGCGCGATCGCAAAGCTGCGCTGCCCGAGCGCGCGCAGCCGCATCCAATTCGCTTCGGACCGAATCTATACATTGCGCATACGCAGCCGGGCTTCGAAGCAATCGCGGCGGACGAAATTGCCACGCGAATCAGCGGCGCCCGCGAGATAACGCGGCGCATCGTGCCGGATCGCGCCGGCATGACAATCTTCTTCGCCCCTGCTCCCGACAAGCTTGGCGTGCTCCGCACGGCTGAAGATTTGTTCGGGCTGGCCGGCTATCGCGCAGGCGTCGGGCCGGAGAACAAGGAACTGGACAAAATTCGCGGCGCATCGCGCGAGGCGCCGCTGGTCGAAGCTGCCCTAGTGGCGCGCGTCAAGGTCACGCCCGGCACGCGCGCGGGCCGCCGGCTGAAGTTCCGCGTGATCGCCAGGATGGCGGGTGAGCACGAATTCCGCCGCGTCGATTTTCAGCGCGCGGTCGAGCGCGGGATTCTCGAGCGGAGCGATCACACCTGGCGGCTGGAAGAAGAAGACGCCGACGTCGAGTTGTGGGCCACGATGATCGACGCGGAGTTCTTTCTGACGGTGCGCCTCAGCGACGACGCCATGCGCCATCGCGAGTACAAAGCTGCCCATCGCCCCGCTTCGCTACGCGCCTCGAGCGCGGCAGCGCTCGCCTGGCTGTCGGAACCGCGCGAAGACGATGTCGTGCTCGATCCATTTTGCGGCGCGGGCACGATACTGATCGAGCGGGCGCACCTCGGACGCTATGCGATGCTGCTCGGCAGCGATCGCGATGCCGCCGCGCTCGCCGCGGCGCGCGTGAACGTTGGCGCGCGCTACAAGCCGATCCAGCTCGAGAACTGGGACGCGGGCGCGCTTCCGCTCGGCGACGCGAGCGTAAACAAGATTGTCACCAACCTGCCATGGGGATTGCGCTACGGCTCGCACGGCGAGAATCGCAAGCTCTATCCAATCTGGATGCGCGAGTTCGCGCGCGTGCTCAAGCCCGGCGGCATGATGGTGATGCTGACGGCGGAGTGGCGCCTGATGCGTGAACTCGAGCGCACGCGCAAGTTCGCGCCGAGTAAAATTATCCGGGTGTCGGTGCTGGGCAAGTCCGCGGCGATTTACGTCTGCCGCAAGGGCTAGATCACTTTCGCTTCGACTTCGATTGAGTGCTTGCGGCCGCCGCGGGTTTTTTGGCTGCCGCAGGCGCCGCCGGGACTTCATCGCGAACCGTCAGCACCGGGCACGTCGCCTTGCGCACCACCGCTTCGGCAACGCTGCCGAGGAACATCCGCGACAAGCCTCTGCGGCCATGCGTCGCCATCACGAGCAGATCCGGATGATAGTCCGCCTGCGCTTGCAGGATGGACGCGATAATGTCGCCGGTATACACCACCGCTTCATGCTTCACTCCGCCAAGCTTCTGCTTCTCAATGTCGGCCAGCTTCGCTTGGGCGTCTGCGTCCTGATCTCTCAGCAGTGCGGCGGGCGAGGCCTCCCCGTATGTAAGAATCATCGGCAGCACGTACAACAATATGATGCTGCTGCCGAAGTGCTCGGCGAGCTCGATCGCGGCGTCGAGCGAAGCAAGAGAATTCTCGTCGAAATCGACCGGACAGAGAATCGTTTTGTACGGAAAAGCCATCGTTGAATTACCTCATGGAGCGCGCGCTGCTTGGCCCGAGTTACTTGGCCGGAGAGAAAAAGGCGAGCACTGCGTTTGCGACTTGATGCGGGTCGCTGCCGTCGATCGGCACGATCCACGCCGACGGCGCCGGCGCAATTCCGAGCGCCTTGTCCGGCGATCCAATCAATCGCACGCCTGCGTAGATGAACGACGAAGAGTCGGGCGACCAGATCGTATGCGAGACGGCAAGCTGATCGAAGTACCGGTACGCGGTCGATTCCTCCGATGTCGCGAGGAAGTTGCCGATCGCCTTCGCGGCGCCCGTCTTAACGTCGACCACCGACCAACTGTAATACGGCTTATCTTCAGGCACGCCGATGTACGCGAGATGGCGCGAGTCGGGTGCGAAGAAATATGCGGCGACATCGTCTTTGGTCAGCCATTTTGAATTCGCATTGGCGACTTCCACCAGCTTGATTCCGTGATAGGTAGGATCCTGCGCCGTCAGCGCGGTCGCATACGCGAGATGCGCCGAATCGGGCGCCCACACGAAGCTGTTCTCTCCCACCGGCAAACTCACAACCGACCGCGGGTGACCGGCATCGGCGTCGGCCACGATAATGTTCGATTCGGCGTGGTCGTTGGCGATGTAAGCGAGATGCTTGCCGTCGGGCGACCACGCGGGATTCTTGAACGGCGTCCGTCCGCTCGACAGAACCTTGACGACGCCCTGGCTGGTGGGCGTCAGACTCATCAGCGCTACCTGCTCGGTGCGATCCGGATCGAGCGCGAGCGTATGCAGCGCGACTTCGTCGGCGCGCGCGCCCCAGTCGAAGTACAGCGGCATTCCGGTGGTGACGATTCTGACCGGCGTCGATTCCTTCACCTCGGCCAGCACCAGGCTGAGCCCCTGAGGCTCGCCGAGCAGAAACGAAAGATGCTGCGCGTCGGGCAGCCAGACCATGTAGATGATGCGCTCGGAACGGCTCTCGAAGATCAACATCGCGTCGGCGCGCGCGAGATCGTAAACCCACACTGCGAACGAATCTTCACCCTGCTTGTGAGTCTCAGCCGAATAAGCGATGCGCTTGCCGTCCGGCGAGAACGTGGGAAATCCGTACACAGTAGCGGTGCCGGGACCCGCATCCGGCGCGGCGTCGACCTTTACAATCGCGTCGTCGCGCCCTTCGTCGCGCCGCACATGCATCGCGGCCGCCTTGCATGTGATGCACTTTGGCTCGGGACATTTGGCGTCGCAGTAGTAGATGTTGGAGTCGGTGCCGACGAACGTAATCTCACCTGGAGGCGGTGGAGCAGCACAGTGAGCAGTCGATCTCGATCCGAATGCAAATAGAAAGATGACTGCGGCGGCAGTTAGAGTTCGCAGGCGCATCGCTGATGTCGTCATCGCGCTTTAGGATTGCGCCTGCAGGGGTGCCTGCGCAAGAACGTCCGGCCAACGTGTTGACACGCAGGCGGCCAATCGAGCAAAGTTGATCCATGCGTCGAGTTGCAATTATTTTCTGCGCCGCGCTGCTGGTTGCGCTTCCGACCGTTTCACGCGCGCAATACAACGACACCGATCAACAGCATCCCAAGGATTACACCGACGACGATTCGCAGCCGCTCGCGATCATCGCCGATATTCTCTACCCCATCGGCTACGGAGCCGAGTGGCTGGTGGCGCGTCCGATGCACTGGCTGGCGAATGATAGTCCGGTAGCGCCGGTATACAGGCCGGTAGGCGGCCGCGATTCGTCGCCGCCTCCGCCGGTTCCAATCATTCCCGACAACACGATGGACCAGACCGCATCGACGACACCGCAGGATTGGTCGCCGACACGCGGGCCCATCACTACCAATGCAACTGTGATAAGGCCGGCGGCGCCGCCCGCCCAACCGGCGATAGCGCCGCCGTCGAGCAGTCAGCCGGCCCTTCACTAAATATTCGCGTCTCGCTGCGACACCTGCGATTTCACGAAGTGATCGGGGGTTATCTTCGCCCTTGAATGTTGCGTATCTTTGGGTAATAGAATTTTTACTAATCGGATACGTCCAATCAGGTGTGGATGAGCTAATGCAGGCTCGTCTCAAGTTGGGAGGTTACGTCACTTAGATGGCAGTTGCACTCAAAGAGAAGGCCCCGACCGATCCCGCCGAACTGAAGAAGTGGCGCGAGGACGAGCAGGCAAAAGAACGCGCGAAGCGCGACAAGGAAAAAGCCGAGCTCGGCACATTGTGGAGCCGTCGCGATTTTCTCGGCGTACTCGGATGGTCGGGCTTCGGCGTATTCTCGCTGATCGGTCTGCTGGCCGCCGTGCGCTCTGCCTTTCCGCGCGTGCTATTCCTGCCGCCGTCGAAGTTCAAGGCCGGCTTCCCGGACGACTACGTCGTTGGCGAAGTCAGTGAAAAATTCAAGCAGGATTTCCGTACCTGGATCATTCGCACCAAGGCGGGCTTCTACGCGATCTTCGCCAAGTGCACTCATCTCGGATGCACGCCGCGTTGGCTGAAGACGGAGCAGAAGTTCAAGTGCCCGTGCCACGGCTCCGGCTATTACATCAGCGGACTCAACTTCGAAGGACCGGCGCCGCGGCCGATGGATCGATTCAAGATCTACGTCGGCGACGACGGGCAACTGGTCGTCGACAAATCGGTCATCTACGAGATGGAACCTGGCGTCGATCCGAACGAGCAGCATCCGGAGAGCATCCTGAAGCTCGCCTGATCGAGATTTGAAATTGCGCGCAACCGCGGACGCAGCTCGCTGAAGAGCGCGTCCGCTTTCGTTTGGGAGGGTTTCTCCGATGCCATCAGTCAAAGCCGGTAACATCAATATCAACTACGACACCTACGGCGACGGCGAGCCTCTACTGTTGATCATGGGCTTCGGCATGTCGGGCGCGGGATGGATTCCGTCGCTGCCCTTCTTCAACGGCTTCAAGTCCATCTACTTTGACAATCGCGGCACGGGATTGAGCGACAAACCTGAAGGCATCTACACCGTCGAAGCGATGGCCGATGACGCGAGCAACCTGCTGCGCGCGCTCGGAATCCCGAAAGCAAAAGTGTTCGGTGTCTCGATGGGCGGCATGATCGCGCAGGAACTCACACTCAGGCATCCCGATCAGGTCAGCAAGGTCGTGCTCGGATGCACCATGGCGGGAGGGACGACCGCGAAGATGGCGGCGCCTGAAATCCTCGACAGATTGATGACGGCAAACAAAATCATGGCGACCGATCCTGAGAAGGGTTTCGACATCCTGCTGCCCGCGATCATGCCGCCGGAGTTCGTCGCCGAGCATCCCGAGATCAAAGCGATGATGGTCGCGGGCGCCAAGGCGATACCGCCGACGCCGCCCGAAACAGCGGACCGCGCGATGGCGGGAATCCAGACTTTCAACGCCTACGATCGGCTAGGACAAATCAAATGCCCGGTGCTGATCGTGCATGGCGACAAGGACGTGCTAGTGCTGCCGGAGAATGCGAACATCATCAAGAGCAAAATCCCGCAGGCCGAGTTGTACATCATCCCCGGCGCGGGCCACGCGTTTCAGGCCGCCGACCCGATCGGCATCCACAATAAAATCGTCAACTGGCTGAGGAACTAAGAAACTAGCGCCGCACTACTTGCCGGTGCCCTTCAGCGTCGCGGACGGGTGATTGCTCTGGTTGCCCACAACCGTGAGCTTGCCCGACTGCGCTCCTGTAGTCGTGGGCTTGAACACCACGCCAATTTTGCACTTCTGTCCGGGATTGAGCGTAGTAAAAGACGCGCAAGTCGTCTGTCCCTGAGAGACAGCGAACTCGCCACTGAAATTCCAGCTCTCGAGCGTGATCGGCACCTGCTTCTTTTTGTTTGGATTTGAAAGCGTGACGGTCTGAGCGCTGCTGGTCGCTCCTGTCCCGACCTTCCCGAACTTCAACTTATCAGGCGTGATTTTCAGCGCCGACGGGACTGGCGTCACCACCGGATCGGGCGTGGCGCTGGCGGTTGGCGTCGTCGTTGCGGTCGCGGTTGAAGTCGGCGTCGAGGTGGCGGTGGCCGACGCAGTTGTGGTTCGAGTTGGCGTTGGCGTCGCCGTCGCCGTTGAGGTCGCAGTTTGAGTTGCAGTCTTTGTCGCTGTAGCGGTCGGACTTGCAGTAGCCGTCGAAGTCGCCGACGCGCTCGGCGTCGCGCTCCCAGTTCCCGTTGCAGTCGCGGTCGAGGTGCCTGTCGCCGTGGCGGTTGCTGATGCGCTCGCTGTCTGAGTTGCAGTCCGTGTCGCAGTGGCTGTCAACGTTGCAGTTGAGGTCGGCGTCGCCGTCGCCGTCGCAGTGACGGTCGCAGTTCTGGTCGCCGTAACAGTTGCTACTGAAGTCGCTGTTGCTGTTGCGGTTCGAGTCGGTACCCCGGTCGACGTGCCCGTCGCAGATGGAGTCGCTGTTGCCGAACTCGTCGCAGTCGCCGAAGTGGTCGCGGTCGGAGTCGGATGCGGTCCGCTTGCGAATGCGGCCGCGAATTCGTCCATGTCGACACTGCCCCATCCCGTGATCTGATCGTAGCCCACGCCTGCCGAGTATCCAGTCACGCCGTTGTCAGTGTTGTTTCCGCTGAGCACGTCTTCGATGCCGCCGTCTTCCGGCAGTCCCGCATTCGCGACGTTGTAAATCATCGGATTGAGCAGACCGAGACGAGTATTGTCAGACGCCACTGCGAGCACGCGCGAGTATCCCGCCCACAGCGGAGTCGCGAGACTCGTGCCGCCCCAGCAGCACTGGATTATCGCCGTACCGTTATTGTCGGCGCCGATAAAGACGTACGGCGCCCACGCCATCATCGCGACGTCGGGGATGTCGCGCGCGTTGTCGGCCGGCACCCCCGGCCCCGTTTGCCACGTGGGTTTCGTCAGGAAGATTTCGCTCACGCCGCCGCCGCTAGCATCCCATCCGCTCTCGATTCCGCCGGGCGCCATGCCAACCATGCTGATGTCGTTGCCGAGATTGTATTGCGGCGAGAACGTGGTGCCTCCCACCGCGGTGACGTGTGGGCTGGCCGCCATCTCGCTCGGATTTCTCATGGTGCCGGTGACGCATGTCCCGTTCGACGAATCGTATTGCAGGCCGGCTGCTCCCCAATCGCCTGAGGCGATAAAGACCGACTGCCCCTGGGTCGCCGCCTGCGCGAACAACGTATCGAGGCCATCAAAGAAGCTCAGTGACTCGCCGCAGTAGATGTAGCTCACGCTGATCGCGCCGCAGGTGCCGTCGGTCACGCTTTGCGAAATCGAATCGTAGAGATCGCCGGCGATATATGGATGGACCGGAGTGCCCGGCGCGGTCGCCTGCGAGTACTCGATATCGAGCAGAGTCTCGACCTCATCGCCGGTGACACCCGGCGAGCTTCCGTCCGGATATACATTCGTGACTGCAGCCGGCGCGACTTTGAAAAAGGTGCTGTCATACAGCGTCACCGCCGAGGGCAGATAGTCGGAGTCTTCGTCCACCGCAACGCAATCCGGCGAGGCGGTACCGCTGTTCCCCGCGCTGAGGAGAGGAGTCTCGTCATAGAACCTTTCCACATCAGCCGGTCCGAACGCAGTGGAGCCACCCTCGGTAGCCGCCGGCATCGACGGACTGTTCGCACTGGAATTGTCGGCCAGCGCCAGAGTCTCAAGCCCGGGCCGCGTGCTCGAATGCGACGCCGGCGGCGCCACTCGATGCAATCCCGCGGGCATCGCGGCGTGCGTGTTGTCCAGGCCCATTATTGAAATGATCAGCCCGTCGAATTGCGCGGGTATCGAAGGATCGGTCGTATTCGCATATGACGCGCCGTCTGCCATGAGCGTCGTCGAGAAAGCGCGCTCAGCCGTCTCGACGTTGCCGCGCGCCTGGATCGTGCGCCCTATCCGATTGACCGACACGACCTCGAAGCCCTCGCCCTTGAGCCAGTCTTTGACGAGGTTCCCCTGCTGGTCGCTCGGTCCGAAGCGGTTGGCAAACTCCTTCGGCGTGAGCCACTTACGGTATTGTGACGAGGCTGGATTTTGCTGATCGGCGAGCAGTTGTTCAAGCGCCGCGCGGTTGCGAACACCCAGCACTATCGTCAGCTTGAGCGGCATCGTGCGCTCCGCACGCACCGCTCGCGGGATACTCGCAACTGCGAGCGGATGATTGCCGCGAATCACGACGGGGCCCGCAGGCGTCGCCTGGCCCATCACGAGAGAACAGGCTGCTGCCGCAGCGACGGCGCCAAGTGCTCTCGCCAATCTTTGCCTAACAGTCATAAACTACTACTAATAGCTATATACTGGAAAGAATGATGGACTCTAGAGCTAAACATCCGGAAACCTCGCGCAGGCGGAGACAGACCTACTGAGGATCGTAACCGGCCGCCGCCAAAGCGGGCAATCGCCACAGGCGAGTGGCGGCTTGCACAGCGCCGCAAACGCTCAATCGGTCGCAAGCTGAACCGCTCGCTCGAGCGAAACGGGACTCGGCTCGAGCAATGCGGCGATCCCGTCTTCTTCCCACCCCGACGCTGGAATCGCGAGCGGATCCTCAGCGCGCAGCCGATGCTCGACTACCATGCGCGCGAGGATCAAGCGCCGCGCGTCTCCCCCGGCGGCTCCAGTGGCCGCTCCTTCCCACGTCATCAGCGCCGCGCTGGCCGCATTGTAGAGCGCGTCCGTCGCGAGGCGCGCCAATCGTTCATGCCGCGGCTTGGCTGCGACCTCGCCGGCGAATGCCGCCGCGCGATCGACTAAATCCGCGACCTCTGCGCGGAAGCCCGCGGGCGCCGCAGTTGCCGTTTGCAGTTTCGCTTTCAGCGCGCGTGCGAGCGTCTCGTGCCCGCCCGATTTCGCGACCGCGCGATTGATCACGTCGAGCGCGTTGATATTGCTGGTGCCCTCCCACAGCACGCCGATATGCGCGTCGCGGATGAGGCGCGAATTGACCCAATCCTCGATGTAACCGTTGCCGCCGCGCACCTCCATTGCGCCGGTCGCGACTCCGATATTGTCGCGGCACGCGCGGAACTTCAGCACCGCCGTCAGGATTCGCATCACGCGCTCCGCTTCGGCGTCGCCCGCGCGCGCCCGGTCCATCATCGTCGCGTCGTAGGTAAAGACCGACAGCGCCTGCTCGGTCCGCACCATCAGCTTCATCAACTGGCGCCGCAGCAGCGGATGTTCGATGATCGGACGGCCGAACGCCGCGCGATGCCGCGCGACCTGAAGCGACTCGTTGAGGCATCGGCGCATCATGCCGGCCGCGCGCGCGCCGTGCGACATGCGGCTGAGATTCACCATGTCCATCATCTGGCGCAGTCCGCGGTCGAGCGCGCCGAGCTGGTATGCGATCGCGCCCTCGAGCACGACCTCGCCGCTCGCCATCGAGCGCGTGCCGAATTTGTCCTTGAGCCGCGCGATTCGATAATTGTTGCGCTCGCCGTTTTCCAATCGCCGCGGCATCAGGAACAGCCCGAGTCCGCGCGATCCGGCCGCTGCTCCGTCGGGACGCGCCAGCAAGAGCACCACGTCGCCGTCAACCGCCGAGCAAAACCACTTGTCGCCGTACAGGCGCCAGAAATCGCCCTCGCGCTTCGCCACCACCGCGCTGTTGCCGAGGTCGGAGCCGCCGGCGCGCTCGGTCATGTATTGCGCGCCCTTGAAAATCTCGTCCATGTTTTGCGACAGCATCCGCCCGAGGTAGCGCGCCTTGAGGTCGTCACTGGCGTAGTTCTCGACCAGCACGGCGCCGGTATCGGTCACGCTGATCGGGCACATCAGGCCGAACTCGGCCTGCACGAACAGGTACTGGAACGCATACTTCGCGATGTACGGGAGCGGCTCGGGCCATCCGAGCACGCCCGGCCGATGCGCCATCGCATGCAGCCCGAATTCGCCGAAACCGATCCTCTCCATCTCGCGATACGCCGGATGGAACTCGACCCAATCCTCATCGCGTCCGAATCGATCGCGCGCATGGAGCACCGGCGGATGCTTGTCCGCGATTTCCGCAAGCTCATCGAGCCGCCCGCCCGCAAGCTCGCCCAGCCGCTCGAGATGAGGCTCCATTGCCGCGCGCAACCGCGGTTCCATGTGCAGATCGAGCAGGTCGCGCAGCCCGCGGTCGATGCGGTAGAAGTTCATGCCGCGGCAATCGGGCGCAACCAGCGCAGCGGTTTTATCGCCTTCGAGTCGGTCGGAATTTGCAGATGCCATAGGGAATTAGAAGTAATCTTTTCGCGCAAAATTGGCGATAGATTTGCTACCAACTTGAAAACGAAATTGTCCGCCGACGAGGCGCGTCGCATTGCGCTTGCGGCGCAAGCGTTTGCCAATCCGCGCCCGACTGCGCGTCCCGACCGCCGCCACCTGCGCCGCGTCATCGCGCAAATCGGCGTGCTGCAAATCGACTCCGTCAACGTGCTCGTGCGATCGCACTACTTGCCACTGTTCTCGCGCCTCGGCGCTTACGCGCCCGATATCCTCGACCGGTTGTGGCTCGGTCCTGCTGCCGATCGTGAGTTGTTCGAGTATTGGGGTCACATGGCGTCGCTGATGCCCGTCGAGATGCATCCGCTCCTGCGCTGGCGGATGGTGGCGATGGCCGCGAATCACAAGGACCGCGACACCTGGGTCGGGAAACTCAATCGCAGCCGTCCGGGCTTCATGCAGGCTGCGCTAGATGAAATCACAGAGCGCGGCCCGTTGAGCGCGCGTGAGATCAGCGGGGCCGGTGCAAGCCGCGGCGGATGGTGGGGATGGAGCGATGGCAAGCGCGCAGTCGAAGCGCTGTTCGCATCAGGCAAAGTGGCGACTGCAGGACGTCGAGGATTCGAGCGCGTGTACGATCTCACCGAGCGGGTAATCCCGGCCCGCGTCCTCGCGATGCCGACGCCCGCGCCTGAAGACGCACACCGATCTCTACTGCGAATCGCCGCCCGCGCCCTGGGTGTCGGCACTGAAAAAGATCTCTGCGATTACTTCCGCATCCGCATCGGCGCCGGACGCCCTCGCATCAAGGAACTCGTCGAGGCGGGCGAATTGCTCCCGGTCACGGTCGAAGGTTGGAAGGCGCCGGCCTACGTCGCACGCGATGCAACGTCGCCGCGCAAAATCGACGCCCGCGCCCTGCTCTCTCCCTTCGACTCGCTGGTTTGGGATCGTGCGCGCACCGAAAGAGTCTTCGACTTCCACTACCGCATCGAAATTTACACGCCGTCCCCGCATCGCAAGTACGGCTACTACGTGCTGCCATTCCTGCTTGGCGATCGCATCGTCGCCCGCGTCGATCTGAAATCCGATCGCGCAGCGAGCACCCTCCTCGTCCGCGGCGCCCACTCCGAACCCGGCATCCGCCCCGCCGCAATCGCTGAGCCGCTGACGCACGAGCTCAACGCGATCGCCGCATGGCTGAACCTCGAAAAAATCAAAATAACCCGCCGCGGCAACCTCGCCGAGCACCTACGTTCCATCTGACGATCTCGCGAGTTCCGTGCTACTTCTGCGGTATGGATATGATTCCTTTCACCGGTAATCCGCTCAATCGAGCGAGCGAAAAGCGCACCGACTCAAACTGGATCGAGTCAAAGCGCCGCGACTCTTCATCGCTGGTGCTGCCGATGTGGCAACTGCAGCCGTTTCTTGCCGGCTCCGAAAGCTCTGCGCCTCCATTCGATCTCGGCCTGATCGATCCCGCAACCGCAGACTCGCTCGCAACCGACGGAGCCATATGCGTCTTCCTCGGCCTCGACGGCGACCGCGCGATCTTCGCACTCGACGTCGCGCAGGCCGACGATCCGTCAAAGGCCCGACCGCTCGCCGGACGCGGCTTCTTCCGCGACGCGCGCATGGCCGCCTCGTTCGTGTCGATCAAGCACGCAGCGATCATCGGGCAGGCGAAGGCGATGATCGATTGGCATCAGCGCCACGGCTTCTGCCCGCGATGTGGCGAGCCCACCAAAATAATGGACGCCGGCTATCGCCGCCTGTGCGCCAAGTGCAACGCCGAACATTTTCCGCGAGTCGATCCCGTCGTCATCATGCTCGCGACCGAGGGCGAAGCCTGCCTGGTCGGACGCGGCAAACAATTTCCGCCCGGCATGTTCTCCGCGCTCGCCGGCTTCGTCGAGCCCGGCGAAACGATCGAGGAAGCAGTGCGGCGCGAGCTGATGGAAGAAGCGTCGGTAAAAATCGGCGAGGTAACTTACTACGCGACGCAGCCGTGGCCGTTTCCGTCATCGCTGATGATCGGATGCTTCGCCAAAGCCGAAAGCCGCGACATCAAGGCCGACGAGAACGAGCTCGCCGAAGTGCGATGGCTCGATCGCAGTGTCGCGCGCGAGCTGGTCCAAGGTCAGCGGGTCGATGGCATCCTCGTGCCGCCGCCGATCGCCATCGCGCATCATCTGATCAAAACCTGGGCGCTGGGCGGGAAGTGATCGTCCGGCGATAATCGATCAATCGGGGTCTTCCAGCTTGCGCGTCAAAGTTTTGCGATCGACGCCGAGAATAGCGGCCGCCTCGCCGCGATGACCGTTGACTGACGTGAGCACTGCGCGCGCATACTCGCGCTCGACCTCTTCCAGAGCCATTCTGCGTGATGCGAGCTCCTCGAGCCGCGCGAGCGACTTGTGCTCGCCTGTGATCCTGTCCGGCAGATCCGCGCGCGTAATCTTCCCACCCGAGCACAGGATGATCGCCTGCTGGATCGCATTCTGCAGCTCGCGAATATTACCCGGCCATGGATAATGGGTGAGAACTTCCGTCGTGCCGGCGTCCAGTTCGGGCGGGACCTTTCCCGCCTCGGCGCTGGCCCGCACCATGAAGTGCTTGATCAGCAGAGGAATGTCTTCGGCCCGATCGCGCAGCGGCGGCACCGCCATCGACACCGTCGCGATTCGGTAAAACAGATCCGATCTGAAGCGTCCGTCGGCCACCGATTTTTCCAGATCCGCATTAGTCGCCGCGATCACTCGCACGTCGACCGTGGTCTCGCCCGTCGCGCCGAGCGGCCGCACGCGCTTGTCCTCGATCACTCGCAGCAGTTTCGCCTGCACCGACGGCAGCATCTCGCCAATCTCGTCGAGGAACAAAGTGCCGTGACTTGCCGCGACGAACAGTCCCAGCTTGCTCTGCTTGGCGTCGGTGAAAGCGCCGCGCGCGTGTCCGAACAACTCGCTTTCGATCAGGCTCTCGGGAATCGCCGCGCAGTTCACCGGCACAAACGGCCCGCTGCGCCGCGGACTCAGGAAGTGCAGCGCACGCGCCAGCAGATCCTTGCCGGTTCCACTCTCTCCCGTTATCAGCACGCTCACATTGCTGTCGGCCACCTGCGCGAGCTTGCTCAGCAGCGCGGTCATCTTCGGACTCGAGCCGATGATGTTCTCCAGCCCGTGATTACGCGCCAGCTCGATCCGCAGCCGCTTCACTTCGTCGCGCAAGTCGCGATTCTCGAGCGCGCGCGCGACGATGAGCAACAGCTCGCTGTTGCTGAAGGGCTTGGTGATGTAGTCGAAGGCGCCGAGCTTCATCGATTCGACCGCCGTCTGAATCGATCCGAACGCCGTAATGATGATCACCGGCAGGTCAGGCGCCGTCCGCTTGAGCTCGGCTTGTAATCCGTGCCCGCTCATCCCGGCCATCCGCAGATCCGAAATCAGCACGTCGGGCCGTTCCCGCTCGACCATCGCGAGCGCCTCATGCCCCGAATGCGCACTCAGCGCGCGATGTCCCGCCTGTCGCAGAATGTCGCATAGCGCGCTGACCATGTCGTGATCGTCGTCGACGACCAGCACGCTCGCCTGCGCGTTATGCACGTCGCTGTTGCCGGGCTCCCCGTTCATGTTCGACCATCTCGCTTACTGGCATCGGAATCGCGACCACGAACCGCGAGCCCGACGGCCCTGAGCTGAAGGTTATCTCGCCGTCATGCTCGCGCACTATAGACTGGCTGACGGCGAGCCCCATCCCCGTTCCCTTGCCCGGCTCCTTGGTCGTGAAGAAGGGCGAGAACAGCCGCGCCTCATTCTCTGGAGCGATGCCTGCGCCGGTATCCTCGAACGCGATCTTCACGCGCGATCCGTCACTCCTGTGTTCCCCCTCGGCAACGACTCGCAGCGTGCCGCCGCCGCGCTGCATCGCATCGAGCGCGTTCATGATCATGTTGACGAACACCTGCTCGATTTGGTCGGCGTCGCACTTTACCGGCAGCGGATCTATGCCGAGTTGCGTGACGATCTTCACGTTGCGATGCACCGCTTCGGGTTCGAGCAAGGTCAACGCCCGTTCGGCGATCGTCCGTAGATCGCAAACCGCCATGTGCGACTCGCTCTTGCGCGCGTAGTCGAGCAGCATCCTGACTATTCGCGTGACGCGATCGATCTGCCGCACGATGATGCCCAGCTTTTCGCGCGACTCCTCCGAGATTGTCTGATCCTGCTGAAGGTCCTCCGCGCGCACGCGAATCACTCCCATCGGCGTGCCGATCTCGTGCGCGAGTCCCGCCGCCAGCGCGCCGATGGTGGCGAGCCGATCCGCGCGCTGCAGCTCGCGCTCGAGTTCCAGCTCGCGCCGATGCCGTCCCGCAATATCGGTACGCGCCGTGTCCAGCTGCTGATCGAGCCGGCGAAATTCTTCGCCCAGCAATTCCACTTCGCTGCCCGCGCTGCGCCCGGAATCGTCCGCCGAAAACTTCATCACCTTCGCCGATAGATCCGCCAGCGGCCGCGAGACGTAACGATTCACCGTCAGCGGGATCACCGTCGCGACGATGCCCATCAGCACGAGCGCAACGATCACCGACGCTATCGATTGCGCCTGTATGTCGCGCGTCGCCTTGGTCCAGTCCTGAACCTCCAGCAGATATCCGATGACGTGGCCGCTCTCGCCTTTCAGCGGAACCAGTTCGCAGAACCAGCTGCGCGCGCCCGTCGTCGGGCCGAACTCATCCGACTTGCGTTGCGTAAGTTGCACCCGCGCCGCAGCGACCACCTCGGCCGGAAAGTCCGGCAGCGAGTACCACAGCGTGCCGTCCTTATGCAGCAGCGCGCTTCGCGTTCCTTCGGCATTCAGTTTCTTGAACGCATCGCCGATTTTATTCCATTCCTGCGCGATGACTTCCTGGTCGACCGCCGGCGCCACGCCCGAACTTACCGCGCGCGCCGACTGCTTCAGCTCGTTGGTATAGACGTTCGACTGCTCGACGCTCCAATACGTATACGCCGCCAACACCGGCATCACGCACAGCAACAGGACCAGCGTCAGTCGAGTGCCGATTCTCACCGCCCCTGCTCCATTTCAGCGCGCACAATCATATCTGTCATCGCGTCAGCTCTTATCACTCGAAGCCCCCAAAGTCCCCCCGCCAGTTATATGCCTTCCGCCTAAGCCGCGGCAGGGCGGCCTATCAGGGAACAATGCCTCTGACCAAGTGGGAATTTTTACCCAGGATTTCGCTTCCTCCCCATAAAACCAGCGATGAATCCTGCAATGCGGATCCAAGTCCCCAACGACTTGAGCAAGATTCTGCCCACCTGACTTGAGGTTGCCGCGTTCCGCGATTTTCGGCTTACAACGGCATCCGCACGGGCACGTCACTTGCGAAGCATTGGTCACGCGGCGGCCCGCCTTGCGATTTGGCCGTGCAGAGGTCTCGGGGTTGTGGCGCTGGCCAAGTGTGATGGGGGACCCCGGGTCGCCGCATTTTTCCACAATCAAGAGGGACGATTGCTCCATGAAAACAACAGCACTGCCCAAGCCCTTTGCGGAGTCGAAAATGAATGTGCACCCGCTGCTCAATCGCGCCAACCTGTTCGAAGCCGGACTTTTTTCATGGGGCATTCCCGAGCAGACCGCTCGTGAGCTGACTGCCCATCACACCGAGACCTGCTACGAGTCTGGCAAGTTGATCTTCAGCCAGGGGTCGCCGGCCGACATCGTGCTCTGGGTCGTCAAAGGCGTGGTGCGCGAAATCTGCCCGAATCCGAACGGCACGCAGACCCTCGTGCGGCTCGCAACTGCCGGCGACATCCTGGGACTCGCCGACAAGCTCGACGACAAGGGAAATTGGGTCCGTCGCTTCGAGGCATGGACCGCCAGCAAGTGTGTGCTCGCGATTGTGACGCGCCAGCACGTGCGCGATTTGCTCAAGGGCATGAATGCCGATGAGTTGCTGACGCTGGCCGAGCGAATGCATTCGGCATCTTCGGAATGGGTTCAGCACTACGCGACCTTCCTGGGACTTTCGTATCGCGAGCGAATTGAAATTGTGCTCGCCGAGTTAGGGCGCAAGTTTGGCGTCCCCGACGGCGAAGGCCTATTGCTCACCTTCGAGCCCACTCACTCCGATCTGGCCGAGATGATCGGAAGCTCGCGGCCGGTGGTCGGCCGAGTCCTGTCAGAGTTGATCGCAGACGGCGAACTGGGGCGGCGAGATCGCAAATACATTCTGCTGCAGGGCGGCACGATCGAAGCCGCGGTCGCTGACGGCGCTAACACCGCCAAGTCGCAGGTGCCGCCGAACATCCAGCCCGCTGCATCGAGCCGCCGCAACATTCCGCTCCGACGCCAGCACCGATGGGGCCGCCCGTCGTGATTCAGTGAAAACGGTAGTACCCCAGCCGGTGTTAGCAATCTAGGGCGCCTGCCCGCCGACGCTCTGACTTGTCTATGCGGTCGTGAAGGCGCGCAGGACAAACATCGCTGAGATGAGTCGCTATTAGCTAGCCTTGCATATATACTGAGACTGATTTATACAGCGTCGGTCCGGCGTGATCGTAAATATCTGACAGTATTCGGCCTGGATTTGGGGAAGTTTGCCAGATCAGAGGATATCAGCCTGAAAATCGCCACGGTTGGGGGCTGCCGCTGGCGTGCCATCGGGCGATCGAATGAGGCCTCTTATGAATATTCCAACTTCGCCTGCTGGCGAAAATCCGTTCCGAGCGCATCTCCTGTCGTGCAAAGTGCCGCCCGAGCTGGTGCGAGAGATCCTCGACTATCACACCAACCTCAGCTATGCGCCGGGCGCGATGATTTTTCACCAGGATGCGCCGGCCGACATAATTCTGTGGGTCGTCAAAGGCCTGGTTAAGGAGAGCTGTCCGGGTCGCAGCGGCAATAAGATCGTCGTTCGGCTTGCGACGGCTGGAGATGTGATCGGCTGCGCCGACCGGATCGATGAAAAGGGTCAGTGGCTTCGTCGCTTCGAGGCGCAAGCGTTAAGCAAGTGCGTGGTCGCGATGATTACGCGGCAACGTGTCCGCGAGCTGCTGACCAAGCTCGATTCCGCGTCGCTGCTGGAAGTTTCCGAGCGGATGAACGCGGCGTGGTCGGGATGGGTTCACTACTACGCGTCGTTGATGGGAATGTCGTTCCGCGAGCGGTTGGTACTGACTCTGGCAGAGCTGGGACGAAAACTCGGCGCGCCCGACGACGACGGTATCGCGCTGACGTTCGAGCCGGCGCATGGCGATCTGGCCGAGATGATCGGCAGCTCGCGCCCGATGGTAAGCCGGCTCATGGCCGACCTGATTGCGCAGGGCGAAATCGCGCGGCGAGGACGTCTCTACATTTTATTGAAGGGCGGTACGATCGCCTCGATCGCGAGCCGCAATGTCGCTGCAGGCACGCCGCCGCCGACCGATCATCTCGAACAGGAACGTTCCGCCTCGGGCCGACGTCGCCGCGCCGCATAACGTTTTCCGCGCGCGATTCTCGCTGTCTCGCCACAAATTCCCAGAATCGATCTGCCTGTTCCAATAGCGCGCCGTCAAAAATGCGGCAGCGTCGAGCCGCCTCAATCGCGAGATTCGTGTAGACATTTCCGACGAAATGATAGATCAGTGTGGCAGGCGCTGAGTGGCGTGGAGCTTGCTTATGAAATTTTCGGTTGCGAGATCCGTCTAATTAACTGATCCCACTACTGGAGAACGTCATATGAGTTTCAGACGTATCTTTGCTTCGCAGATTCCCGAATCGGTGGTCCAAGCCTACGACGGCGTCGAGTCGATCGTCGCTAGCGATCGCGATGCGTCGCTCGAGGAATTGCAAGGTGCGGTTGAGTATCTGCTCGACCGAGTGAAAGCAGCGCGCGAACTGGACGGCCCCGCCGCAGGTACCCGCCTCAATTAGCTATTCGCGCAGCACTTTCGCTTTGAGTTGCGGGAACACCTTCGAGACCTTCTTCAGCAGGTAGTCTCCATAGGTTCCGCTGACTGCCGCCAGGTCTGTGCCATCCCATCGACGCCCGCCCCGCCGCCGGTCAACGGCTGAAGGGTCCGGCGCCAGCGGCGTTATCGGCGCCAACTCTGCGTCGAAGCTCGGGTCCAGGAATAGCGGCATCGAGATGCGATCCTGCCCCGACACATTGCGCACGCGATGCAACGCCGACACGTAACGCCCCGCAGTCAGCCGCTCGAGCATGTCGCCGACATTGCAGACGAACGAGTCGGGCACGGGCGGAGCAGGCAACCAATGATCGCGATGCCAAATTTCGAGGCCGCCGACCTCGTCCTGCTGCAACAGCGTAAGCAGTCCGTAGTCGGTGTGCTCGCCCACGCCTAGTTCGTTCTCATCGGCGGCGATCGTCGCAGGCGGATAGTTGAAGATGCGGAAGAGTGCGGTCGGGTCGCGCGTGTAGCGCTCTAGAAAGTAATCCGGCCCCAGGCCGAGACCGGCGCCGATTGCGCGCAGCAACGTCTGACCGACCGTAGTAACCTCATCGATATAGGTCAAAAGCGTCTCGCGGAATCCCGGAATCGCAGGATAAAGATTCATGCCGTGCAACGGCACTCCCGCCTGAACGCGCGCGTCGTCCGGGCCCAACTCGGTGCCGAAGTAGATTCCCTCCTTGCGATCGGGCCGGCCCGAAGTTAGCTCGCCGTCGACGGGAAAGTATCCGCGCCACGCGCGCCCACCGTGCGCCATCGCAATCGCCAGCTTCTGTTCGACCGGGAGACTGAAAAACTCACGCGCGAGCATCATCAGCCGCGCCGACAGCGTCGGCGCGACTCCATGTCCCGTCACATAGAAAAACCCAAACTCACAGCACGCACGATCCAGCTCCTCATCAACGCGATCGATGTCGCGCGATCCATCACGCGTCGACGCGATATCGATGATCGGAACGCTCATCCCCGAAGCCTACCCCGCCCAACTACGGGATCACAGTCCACTCACATTCTGGATCGAGATATTCGCGGACCGGCGGTTCGTTGTGCCAGTATGGCGCAAGTAATTTGGGAAGGTGCGTCTAGATCGATGAGTGGATTGGAGGCAAGCCGTCAATTCTGGGATGAAAAAGCCCGGGAGAATCCGTACTGGTATGTATCGTCTGCTGGTCCGTACGAGGGACGCGACCTCGCCGATTTCTGGGCTTCAGGCCCGAAGATCTGGAACGATCTGAAGTCCGCGTCCGGCTACGAGCCCAAGCCCACTGACAATGTCGTGGAAGTCGGCTGCGGCGTGGGACGGCTGACGCGTGCTATCGCGCCCGAGGTGAGTAAAGTACAAGCCTTCGATTTATCGGCCGAGATGCTCGCGATCGCGCGCAATTCGGTCGAAGCGGACAACGTGTCATTTCATCGCGCGGAAACGCCGGCGCTGCCGGAAGTTGCGGATGATTCTGCGGACGCATTTCTCGCCTACTGTGTCTTTCAGCATTTACCCAACCTGGACGTTCTGCGTGCGTATCTGAATACGGCAGCACGAGTGCTCAAACCCGGCGGCAAACTGATCTTCACAATGACCCCCCGCACGTGGCGCGATTCGATCGCATTCGCGTTGCGGATGCGTCGATGGCTGGTCGAGCGACGCTCATCTCAAGGTCCGCGCGGCCTCTATCTTAACGAGTGGTACGGAATTCGTCCGACGCTTCAGGAGATCGAGAGTCTCTGCCCGATCAAAACGAACAATATTCTTCTGCACGGAGACAAGTGGCTTTTCTTCGGAACGCGTTGAAGGATCATCTGGCGGTCTCGTCTCCGAAATAACGAGCCAGTTCCGAAGGCATCGCGTCCACATCGATCTCAAAGAGTTCCAGAAGAACGTCATCCGGTGCAGGGCACATGATATAGCGCCAGGTGCCGAATTCGCGGATGCCGCTTCTGAAAATCGTGCCCATCGCAAGTAACCGTCGATGCAGCCCGGCGAGGTCAGTGGTGCGAATTCCGACGTGATGTATCGCGCCCTTGCCGTCACCTCGCGGCGGTTGTTCGTATAGATGAATCCGGCCCGTCCCAATCTTCATGAAGACATTGCGGACGCCGCCGAAATCGCCATCGAAAAATACCTCCGCACCCAAGGCCCGCTTGTACCAGTCGATCGTTGCGTTTATATCCCGTGAGAAAAGATGCACGTGGTGAAGGTGATTCATCTGGACCTCGTCCTGTCCGCTGATATTTCCCGATCCCGCGCACCGGAACCGTTCTACCGCGAGGAGTTGGGGAATAAAACCCCGGTGCGAATGGGAAATTTGACCCAGCGGTCCGCTAATTCTTCAATCGACCACTGCGGATTCACTGGATTAGACGGAATTCCGCGGGCACGTCACTTGCTCGTGTTTGCACCGGGAAAACCCGTTACGAGTGGACGAAGTCCGCGAGAGACGAAAATTAGCAACCATAGATATTGTAATCATAAATGAACCTGAACTATGCTGTTTAGGCGAAAATCGTGGGTCTCGCGTACCAGGGGGTCGCCCACGCGACGGGGGAAATCGGTTGAAGAAAGTTAGCTCGGGGAGCGACGCGTTTCGCGTCAGCATTTCACATGCATTTGGAATCGGGGAGGACACTGTGATTCGAGGGCTTAATCGGTCTAATCGATCCGCACTAGTTACTATCGCGCTGGCAACGCTTTTCCTGCTGGCCGGTTTTGGAACTGCGCCCGCGATCGCGGCAGGTACAACGTTAACTCCGAGCCCGCTTAAGGTCTTCTTCCCGGGAACCAACGTGGGGACACCCTCGAGCGCGCAACTAGTGACCATCATCAATAGCAACCCCTCCACGGTGCAGATTGACACCGTCACGCCTTCTGGGGATTTCAGCCTCTCGAGCGATGGCTGCAGCGGCACTCAGCTGACACAGAGCGGATTGTGCACTGTCAGCGTTGTATTTACTCCCAGCCAGAGCGGAACGCGGACAGGAGATCTCACGTTCACCGACTCGGCCTCCAACAGTCCGCAAGTGGTCGGTCTCTCTGGCAAAGGCATCGTCGTAAAGCCGACCTATTCGCCCAAGCACTTGAGCTTCGGTGAGCAGCCTGTGGAGATTCCCAGCGCCGGGAAAACTATCACCTTAAGCAACCCCAATATGAACGCGCTCGGCGTGACGAGCGTAGTAGCATCGGGCGACTTCAGCGTAAGCAATGACACCTGCAGCGGAACCCAGGTCCCGGGAAAAGGCACTGTACCTTCAATGTCATTTTCGATCCGACTCAGACCAAACTGAGAAGTGGGACAATCGTCGTCACCGACAATGCGGATTCGGCCCAGCAAACGCTCTCGCTTTCAGGAACGGGCATCATTGAGTCTCCCAGCGTGACGCCATATCTGTCGTTCGGCAGCGTCCAGGTCGGCACCGTTTCGGCGCCGCAGGCGGTTACAGTTTCCAATCCCAACGTTGTCGCCCTCGACTTTTCCTCGATCTCAATCAGCGGTCCCTTTTCGATTAGCGCGAACACCTGCGACGGCTCGGTAGCAGCGAGCTCGAGCTGCCAGGTTTCAGTGACGTTCAATCCGACCACCGGCAGCAATGGCACCAACCAATTTGGAAAGCTTCAAATCGTCGACAACGGGCAGCGAAAAACCGAACTGGTCGCCCTCAGCGGAATTGCACTAGGTACACCACACGAACACAACGGTCCCAAGTTGGAACTCCAGCCCAAGGTACTCAGCTTCGGTCAGGTCGGCGTTGGATCCACCAGTGCTTCACAGACTGTAACGGCAACCAATCCTTCGAACACGAATTCGATTTCTGTCGGACATATCGCGGTTCAATCGCCTTTCGTAAAGACCGGCGATACCTGCGACGGTTTGATACCAGCCGGGGGCAGTTGCTCAGTCTCTGTCGCGTTCCAGCCGGTATCGAATGGTAAGGTCAAAGAGAAGAAGGGTCTGACCTTCGACGACTCATCGAAAAACAGTCCTCAGCACGTCAAGCTGGAAGGATTCGGAATACCTGGAACTCCGACACCGACACCAACTCCAACGGCCACAGCCACTCGGACGGCGACAGCGACAGCCACTGTAACCGCGACACCGACGGCTACCGGCACGGCGACCGCAACCAGCACGGCGACTGGATCCTCGACGCCAACGGCGACTGCTACTGCAACCGCGACCTTGACGGCGACCGCGACTAACACAGCCACTGCG
>Ga0210393_10000618_pt1 | contig 31873 bp, 28 predicted proteins | sample IncBWC27OmetaG_FD_160068 | JGI IMG/M metagenome (GOLD analysis project Ga0210393, IMG submission 160068) | Forest soil microbial communities from Barre Woods Harvard Forest LTER site, Petersham, Massachusetts, United States - Inc-BW-C-27-O ...
TGAGGAACGCTACGACGATGAGCAAGCCAAAAAGCGAAAGCGTGTCGGGAACAAGGCTCAGAAAACAACGAAGAAACGTAAGTCGAAGCGTTCGAAGACACCACGACGTGCGACAGACCATCCACAAACAGACGCCACACTGACGCCGGAAAAGGAGACGACCAATGGCGCAACGTAAAGCACTGGCGGCCCGAAAGGCACGTTTACGCTCCCCCGGAAGGCGGTATCCGGGCGTGCAAGGCAAAGTTGTGGATTACATCAGCCATTCCATCGACGACGGAACGCTTTGCGTCAATGTTTGCTTCAAGGACAAGACTCTATTCTCGCTGCGCTTCGCCTGTGACGTGTTCATTGTCAGCGCCGACATCGGCGATTGGAAGACCGGCGATTACGAAATGATTCGCGAATACCTGAAGCCGATTCCGAGGTAGGAGCGAAGGAGTCCGGTCCGTTTTCATTTTCGCAAAGAGGCGCCGTGGAGCGGGTTGCGGACGCTTTGTTCTCAAATGTTCTCAAGTTGGACGACGGTGCTAAAAAATAGGTGAAATCAACCTTGACGCTACAGACAACATTGTCCGCCAAGCAATTCCAACTGAAGGCGGTTTCGAGAGCCATGCCCATCAAGTTGGGCAGATAGTTAGTGGCTCGCGTCGGAATCCTACTCCAAAGAGGAACTCATCGAAGAGATGACCTCCGTTCTTGTCCTTGTAATCATGGGAATCGACCAAAAGACTTTTGAAAACACGGGCGTGTAAAGTTCCCTGACTCGACCGCTGCGATCATGCTTCCTTTCGCGGCCGGAATGGCCAGCAGCGTGAAGATTCGGCACCTTCGCGAATTGCTGGCACGAAGCATTTTCTTGATAGATGCGCGTCTAGCATGAAAAACGGCGGAGAGGAGGCCTATTACTGATGATTGCCGGCGTGGACTAGCTTTGAGTACTTGATAGTTCCGAACAAGAAATAAACAATCACGTTCAACACTCAGCGGTGAGAGAGAGAATTGGATCGGAGCAAGTGAGGCGCTGATCCGTGGATCGTGTAGACACAAAAGTGTTTCCCGCCGAAACGCTGCGCGAATTCTGCGCTCGCGTGTTCATGTATTTTGGCGTGCCCGAAAGTGAGGCCGCGCAGGCCGCTGAAGTGCTCGCCGCGGCAGACCTGCGAGGCATCGATTCGCACGGCGTGGCGCGCATGAGCAGCTACGTTGAGCAGCTTAGCGAGGGACTCATTAACCCCAAACCCCAGATCAAATTGCTGAGATCGACCACGAGTACTGCGACTGTTGATGGCGACAATGGTCTGGGTTTGGTCGTAGGCCCGCGCGCGAATCAGATGGCCATCGACATGGCGGAGAAAGCCGGATCTGGCTGGGTTTGCGTTATGAACACTAATCATTATGGCATCGCCGGCTACTACGTTCTCAAGGCGGCCGCCCAGGACATGATCGGGTGGGCGATGACCAACACGTCTCCCATCGTCGCTCCATTGTGGGGCATGGAGCGCATGCTCGGCACGAATCCTATTGCGGTCGCATTTCCCGGCAAGAACGAGCCAGCCATTGTAATTGATATGGCTACATGCACAGCTGCGTACGGGAAAATCGAAATGGCTCTGAGAAAAGGAGAGAAAATTCCTGAAGGTTGGGCTATAGACAACCGAGGACACATCACTACCGACCCCGCGGACGTCATAGCCGGCGGAGCGCTGTTGCCGTTGGGCTCGGATCGCGAACGGGGTGGTCACAAAGGCTACGGGCTGGCTGTGATGGTGGATCTTTTGAGTGGTGCGTTAAGTGGCGCCAATTGGGGCCCATTCGCGCCATCCTTCGCTGTGCGCCAAGCTTTTCCGACGCGCAGTGTTGGCAAAGGAATCGGACACTTCTTCGGTGCCATGAGGATCGATGGATTCATCGATGCAGATGCGTTCAAATCGCAAGTTGATGATTACATTCGCGTGTTCCGCGCTGCAAAACCGGCCCCAGGTACTGGAGGACCACTGATTCCGGGCGACCCTGAGCGCGAGGCGGAACTCACTCGGCGGGACAAAGGGGTGCCCCTCATTCTGCCCGTCATTGAGGAGCTGCAAGGCATTTCCAAGAGAACAGGTGTGCCGTTCGACTGACAACTTTTTTAGACGTTTGCTGCTGACACTTCGTGTGACAGCTGGAGCTAATCTCCGGTTTTTTTCTCAGTTTCCGGAAGTGGCGGCATATCCAGATTGCGCGCGATCCACGGCAAAAGAATGCGCTTGAAGATCAGCGGGTCAGGCCACACCTTCACCTGGCGCCCCAAATGACCCCCGGAAGGATTGATCCACGCCTCCTTGGGAATGTCGCCGGAGTTCATCAACTCATAGATGTCGGAGATGGGAACCTGGGTATCTTTCACGCCCGCAATAACCAACATCGGCGTTGTAGGCTTACCAAGGATGCCTTGTTTCGCCAGCGACATCTTCTCGAAAATCGCCGCGATGTCGTCGATGCTATTTACATTGTCGAAAATCGCCATCAGGGCCGGCACTTGATCGAAGAGATATTCGCGATTGCCGAGCAGCGACTCCGTTAGAAATTTCCTGGTGAAGAATGTGTCGGTAGGTGGCGATTGCACGCTTACCGCTTTCAGCCGGTCGTGCTCCACCACGGACATTTTCGTGCCCCAGTAGGCTCCCCAACTGACGCCGTGAAATGCGATTCGGGCCTTGTCCACTTCAGGCCGCGCCTGCAAGTAATCAATCACCCGTGACAGCAAACGGTCCGCGGTTGGGCTGGCTTTAATCGGGCATTGGCCGGTTCCCGGGCCGTCTACGGCGAGAAAACCAATGCCGTAGGGAAGGATAGCGCCAAAGCTTTCGCTCAGATCTTCCTTGCGGCTGTCGAGTCCGTTGACCGCGATGACCATAGGCACGGGACTCGTTGCGTTTTTCGGCAGACGCAGATAGCCGATAATTTCAGAGCCTTCGAACGGAATACGCACCACTTCCAATGGCGGATCCCAAAATTTGGCATGCGCTAGAAATGCGTCGATAGCTTTAGCGTACGAATCCTTTTTTTTCGGCGAGGACGGAATCGGCCAGCGGCCGAACGAATACACACGCCACGCGCGAACGAAATCTGCGTTGGCCTTCGCTGGGTCAGATTTCTCTAACTGCTTGCCTTCCGCCATGTAGCGATCAGCAACATGCATGAAGGCGGCTGCCCACTCGTCTTTGTCTCGACTCTTGATCGAAGCGAACGCCTCTTCTACATCCGCGGGATCAAGACCGATCATCGGATACATTCCGGTCTGGGCTCGCTTTACGGCTTCAACTTTGATTTCCTCGATGCTTCGTTCCGCTCTTTCCTGGGCGGAAACCGGCCGGAAAACAATCGGCAGCACCACAAATAGGGCTACGCCAACCAACAAATGTCGCAGATTCTCTTGCATGTTTGGCATGACAGGTCCTCTATCTCTTTTTTGATTTGAGTGGTGGAATATCGCGCCCCAAACAAATCACCGCGCTGCATTCGCCCGGGGTTCTTCCATAGTTCGAGTTCAGCTGCCGCCAGCAAAGCCGACAAAGCGCTAGAAAAGGAATTTCAATCCAAATTGTACGGCGCGGCTCCCGCCGGAACCGATCACCGGGTTTGAAGCAGCAACGTCCGGGGTAGCGCACGAGCAGCCAAATCCTCCGGCCCCTGGTACGGAGGGGTCGTTGTGCCCCCAGCCATTCTGACCGCCGAACGGATTGGCAAAGTTCGGGTGGTTAAAAATATTGAAAAACTCTGCTCGGAACTGCATCTTGACGCGCTCGCCAAAATGAAAGAGTTTCGTCGTCGAAAAATCTGCATTTCGGAAACCAAAATCGCGGAACGTGTTACGGCCCATTGTGCCAAAAGTGCCGGGAGCGGGAGGGGTCATGACCGACTTGCCCTCCGCATAGCAGCCCCAATTCGCAAGTTGGTTGACTGCCGCCTGACTGCCCGCATCTGCGATGCACGTCTCGGCCACCGCAGGAGCGCCGGGCACGACTCCAATCACATTTCCGCCTGCGTTGGTGACGAAATCCGTGTTGGGGATCCACGGGATACCAGTCGACCTCGTAGGCTTGAAGTCCGACGGGTTTCCAGTGAAGTCCCAGCGATCCACTCCCTCGCCGGTTTGGCTGAGATCGGTTCCCGTGTCGATAACGCCCCACGGTTGCGCACCGAACAGGCTGACTATGGTGTTGACCTGCCATCCTTCCAGCATTTGACCGAAACCTGGAATGCCGGGAATCGCATAGGTGGCGGAAAGAGTGAACCGATGCCGCATATCGTAGTCGCTGCTGGCATACTCGCGTTGCGGATGATAGCTATCCATGGGCAAGCCGGAGCCCGCGCCGAAATCCCAGTTGGCGCCCACATCGTCCAGCGCATGTGAGTAGGTGTAGCCCGCGAGAAATGTAAAGCCGTGATAGTCCCTGGCCGTCAGTGTCAGCTGCAGTCCGTTGTAATTCGATTTGTAAATGTTCCCCATCTGGTAGATGAAGCTAAGGAACGGGAAAGCCGCATTGAACGGGCGGCCCGATTGCTCATTCCCGAGAACGTCGTTCGCTGGTACGTTCTGGTTGATGTCGCGGATTCCGGCAAGCTTTGAACCATGATTGCCAACATACGCGGTGTCCAGAGTGATCTTCGAATTGAAAGCGTGCTGCACGTCCAGGTTCCACGTGTAAACGTAAGGGGTCTTGAAGTTCTGTGTGATACCCATGATCGTGCACGGACTGCCCGTCGTCGGGCTGCAATCAATCGTGCCCGTCGGAAAGACAGTGCCGCCGCCAATGTTGTCCCAGTTGAGCGCCGAACCCGGATAAGTGATCAGCCCCGTAACGATGTTGCCTGTGCCCGGCGTTACGCCGATTCCGCCAGTGGGGATAGTGGCGATTCCCAGGGTGTTGTTCAACGCTAGAAACGATTCCCAGTTTACCGTTTCGTAGATGATCCCGGCACCGCCGCGGAGCACCGTCTTATTGTTGCCGGCGACATCCCAAGCGAATCCGGCGCGCGGAGCAATATTGTAGGGATCGAGATTGTAAGGGCCGCTGATGCCTTTGCCCACCTGCACCAGACCTCTGTTTGGATCGAAGTTCGCGAGTTGGTTGTTGGAATCCTTAATCACGCTGTTGAGCTCGTAGCGCAAGCCGAGATTAATCGTCAGATGACTGGTGACACGCCAGTCATCCTGAACGAACAGCGCTGTTCCCCAATTGTGGATGTCGCGCGTCGGATCGCCCGAGAGAAGGCTGCCATTCGTCGGAGAACCGGCAAAGAAATCCTCGATCGGCGACGACGTGATTCCACCAGCAGATGTAAACGCATTGCCGCCAAGGAATTTGAAGCGTCCTCGAGACCCTCCGTAGGCCCCACCGCTAAAACTATCGCGGTGCTCTTCGATACCGATTTTCACAGCGTGCCTGCCAATGGTACGCGCGAGGTGATCCACGAACTGATACCGGGCGTCGGGTCCTTGCACTTTGGGCCAGTTGAATCCGCCGATTCCGGAGACCGGAAATCCGAAGAATCCGAGAACATTGATGCGCGGCAGTCCTCCGTAAAGCGGATTCGTCACACCTGTATCCAATCCATAGGACGAGGCGGACAGATCGTGATCGTTCGGAAATGTCGGCTGGTAGAGCCGGTTGTATCCAAACCGCGCTTCGTTGGTCCACTGGGACGAGGGAGTCCAAACCCAATTCACGCCGCCTACTTGAGCTCGCGTGTGGATTTGCGTCAGCCATTTTGTCTGCAGCTGCGAGGCGTCCTGCACGGTTCCATTGTTGTCTCCGAAGAAATACATGCCATTCAACGTATTCTTTGCGTTGAGCTGGTAGTCGATTTTGCCGACGGCATTGTCGACGCTCACGCTGTTCGGCAGTCCATAGTCGATGATCGTATTCCCCGCAGGGTTTGTCCCGTTGTTTAGCGGTATTCCGGTGCCGTTGCACGAAATAGGTGGCCCGAGAGTGCAACCCGCAATTTTCAAGCTGGCGGCACTAACGTCGTTCGGAATTTGTCCCGCAAGGAATGCGGCGTGCACGTCGGCGATGGCATCAATGGCGCTATTTGCGCAATCACCCCCTGCTAGGCCCGTGAAGGCGCAATCGGAACCGCTGGCTGGCGCGGGCAATCCCACTGTCGCAGGCGTCGCGAGCTGGCCGATGTTCCCGACCGTGTATCTCTGTCCTTCATACGCCCCGAAGTAAAACAACTTGTCCTTGATGATCGCGCCGCCACCCGTCGCACCAAACTGCTTCAGGTTCCTCGGAGTTTTCTCGGTTCCCACCGGATCGAAATAATTCCGCGCATCCAGCGATGTTGTGCGAACGAATCCATAGGCGCTGCCGTGCAGCACGTTCGTCCCGGACTTCAATCCGACGTTGACCATCGTCCCCGGCTTCCACCCGTATTCCGCCGGTGGATTTTGGATTACGTTGAACTCCTGGATGGCGTCCACGGGCAGGATTGTGGCGGAATCGCCCGCAATGCCCGCCCCGTTGATGATGCTTTGTCCGGAAAATGGCTCGCTGTTAAATAGTCCGTCGATCAGATACGCATTGTCTTCCGCGCGCAAGCCGTTGGTGCTGGTGGTGGAAAAACCGCCTCCGGGATATCGCACGACGCCTGGACGCAACTGGAGCAGATTTTCGTAGTTGCGTCCGTTCAAAGGTAGATCGTTAATTTCTTTGTTGCTGAGCGTTCCGCCCAGCGACGAAGTCGTGCTGTCCAACAAAGGAATCTCTTCGGTGATGTTGACAACAATACTGGAATCGCCGGCTTTCAGCGTGGCATCCACGCGCACGTCCTTGCCGACTTCCACGAGGATATTCGTCGCCTGGAATGCGTTGAAGCCCTGAGATTCGATGGAGACTTTGTACGTGCTCGGCGGCAAATCCCCTACAAGATAGTCGCCTGTACCGTCGGTAACGGTGGAGTGACTTATATTGCGAAGCGTGTCGGTGACGGTTACGCGAGCTCCCGCGATTGCGGAGTCTTGCTGATCGTGCACACTACCAAGAATCCGTCCCGTCGACTGGGCATGGAGAGGTCCGATCGGAAGAAATGCCAGAACTACCATTGCGGCTACCCAACGCGTGCATAGACCAAGCTTCCCGGGAACAGGAACCATGAGCACACCCCCCCTCTGGATGACAAACCCCCGAATACTCTTTGGTCTGCTGGTCTTACCACTCCGCATTAAAAAGTGTCAACAAATATTTCAATTACTTGAACTTGCGGCGTTTCTTTTAACCTCAGATTTTCAAAGGGTTTTCGCAAATCCTCGAGGCATTGCAGGAAAACGGTGGCTTGTTGTATGGTGGTCGGACAAATCAACCACTTTCGGCCCGGCACTGCGTCCTCCCACTGCCTGGTCCAGGATTTTCTATGTATAAAGTTGTACAAAGTTCGCGCTTGTTCGAGCAGATCGTTCAACAGATTGAAGACTCCGTACTCAAGGGAGATTTAAAGGCGGGAGAACAATTGCCCGCCGAGAGAGAACTGGCACAGCAGTTTGGTGTCAGCCGCACCGCAGTTCGTGAAGCTCTGAAAACCCTGCGCGAAAAAGGATTGGTAGAAGCCTATGCGGGTCGCGGCACGTTTGTCACAAATGAAGCCTCTCGTTCAATGCGCAACAGTCTGGGTCGCATCATCCGTACAGGTTCCTCAGAAGGCGCTGTGCAGCTTGTGGAGGTAAGAGAAATCCTCGAGCCGGGAATCGCGGCACTGGCTGCACAACGCGCAGACGAAGACGGGCGTGCCGCGATGCGCGAAGCGATTGTGGTGATGGACGCGACCCACGATGCGGAAGGGTTTATCGAGGGAGATCTGGATTTCCATTTGGCTCTTGCGGAAGCGGCCGGCAATCCCCTCATACTCACCTTAATCGACTCGATCGTAGGGCTGCTTCGAGAACAGCGAATGCGCACGTATTACATCGAGGGCGGCCCGGAGCGTGGCCAGTATCACCACAAACGGATTCTTGAGGCCATTGAGCGGAGCGATCCGCAGGGCGCGCGCGACGCCATGTGTGCGCATCTTCGCCAAGTCCGAGAAGATTCGGAGAAGACTTAGTGCGTCATACAATGCGGTTCCTTACTTTCATGGATCGTTCGCAGGACGGGGAATAACCTACATGGCAGAACTTGGTTTTGTCGGACTCGGAGTAATGGGCAGCGAAATGGTCTTGCGGCTGCTTGCTAAAGGACACGTCGTCACAGGCTATAACCGCACAAAAGCCAAGGCCGCTCGTTTGGTCGACGCTGGAATGAAGTGGGCGGGAAGTCCGAAAGAAGTCGCAGTTGCCTCGGATTTCACATTTTCCATGGTTACGAACTCATCGGCGCTTGAAATGATCGTCGAAGGGCCGGACGGAATCCTCGCTGGGTTATCCTCTGGCAAAGTGCTCATCGATATGAGCACCGTAAGCCCCGAGTTCAGCCGGTCTGTCGCTACAAGGGTGCGCGCAAAAGGTGCCGACATGGTTGACGCTCCGGTCTCCGGTAGCGTCATCACCTTGCAGGAAGGAAAGCTCTCCGTCATGGTTGGAGGCCGCAAGCACGCCTTCGACCGCATTCTGCCGCTGCTGCTGGACATCGGCCCGAAGGTTACGCATGTGGGCGACAATGGCCTCGCTCTGGTCGTGAAGATTGCGGCGAACCTGAATTTGGCGGTACAAATGTTGGCGTTCTCGGAAGGAATTTTGCTCGCGGAAAAGAGCGGGATCTCGCGCGAGGTTGCCGTTGAAGTTCTTACCAACAGCGCCATCGCGTCGCCCATGGTGAAATATCGTGGACCGTTTGTGCTCCAGCTCCCAGCCGAAGCCTGGTTCAACGTCAACATGATGCAGAAAGACATGCTCCTGGCACTTGATCTGGGTCGCGCTCTCGACGTCCCAATGCCGACCACCGCCATCACGAATGAATTCCTCACCTCAGCGCGTGGAATGGGTTTGGTACACGAAGATTTCGCAGTGTTATTTGATGTCTTGGCGAGCATGAGTGGGGTAAAGCGATAATGCTCTCAATCCTATTGAAACAGGTCGGACGACGTTCAGTAAGCCCTAAAGCAGGTTCCGAGAGGAGAACGACGTCATGGCGTTGAAAACGTACGGCTCGATGGCGGTGGACTGGGAAAACCGCATTGATTTCGACCGCCTTCGTCGCGAGCGTCTTGACCGCGCCAAGTCGCTGCTCAAGAAGTCCGAGATGGGCGCGCTCCTTTGCTTTGATATGAACAACGTCCGCTATCTGACGTCGACACACATCGGCACATGGGCGCAAGACAAAATCAGCCGCTTCGCCCTCTTGCCTCAAAATGACGAGCCTATCCTGTGGGATTTCGGCTCTGCTGCCCGACACCACCAATTGCATTGCCCGTGGCTTGGCGAACGCTCGCGCCCCGGAATTCCTCTTCTTCGCGGCGCCATGTCTCCGGAAATGGGACGTGCTGAAAACGTCGCAAAGAAAATCAAAATGGAGCTCGAAATGCGCGGGCTCTTGAACGAGCCGCTCGGCATTGACGTCGTAGAGCCTCCGATTCTCTTCGCATTGCAGAAAGAAGGAATCAAAATCGTCGACGGACAGCAACTCATGTCCGACGCTCGCGTCATCAAAACTCAAGATGAGATTTCGCTACTCAATCACTCTGCGATGATGGTCGACGCAGCTTACGACGAGCTTTACCGCGCCATGAAACCTGGCATGAGCGAAAGCCAGGCAGTCGGGCTAGCGAGCAAAGTTCTCTACGACCTAGGCTCCGAATATGTCGAAGCCGTGAATGCCATCTCCGGCGAACGTTGCAGTCCACACCCGCACGTTTTTTCCGATCGCGTTCTACGCCCCGGCGATCCCGTTTACTACGACATTCTCCATTCCTACATGGGCTACCGCACCTGCTATTACCGTTGCTTTACGATCGGGTACGCGTCCCATGCCATGATCGATGCCTACAAGCGTTGCCGTGAATATCTCGATGCTGCTATCTCGCTGGTGCAACCGGGTCGCACGACCGCGGAAATCGCATCCGTTTGGCCCAAAGCACAGGAATTTGGTTTTCCCGACGAAGAAGCTGCTTTCGCGCTTCAGTTCGGCCATGGCATTGGTCTCGCCATTTGGGAGAAGCCCGTCATCAGCCGGATGGTTTCTCTCGAGCATTCGCACGAAATCAAACCAGGAATGGTTTTCGCCCTCGAAACTTTTTGGCCCTCTACGGATGGCTGGAGCGCGGCCCGAATCGAGGAGGAAATCGTCGTCACCGAGACGGGTCACGAAGTCATTACTCGCTTCCCTGCCGATAAATTGATGGTCGCCGGAGCGCACTACTTTTCTGTCGAAGGCCCGCTACCCGCCACTCGCGAGCACGAACAGGCACCAAGCGAACGTGTCGTCAAGATAGTCGAAGCCAGCGCGAAAACCGAAGGAGTGGCCTCTACAGATTAACGACTCTTGCAAAGACCACTGAAAAACCTATGGCGTTCCGAGTCTTAATTCTTCGACGGCAAACAACAGTGATAATTTCGTCAAGCGGGGTCCGCGCGAAAGTGTCTCACTTCTCGATCAATAAAGAGTTGCTCCCTCTCTGATGCCCCCTGCTCCGTCATCGCCCAAAAGGCCTTTCTATGCAAATCTCTGGGTGCAGGTCCTAATCGCCATTGTTCTCGCTGTCGCACTCGGCTATTTCAACCCCTCCAAAGCCATCGCCATGAAGCCGCTGGGCGATGCTTTCATTCGCCTCATCACCATGATTATTTCGTTAATCATTTTTTGCACCGTGGTATCCGGCATCGCCAGCATGCAGGATATGCGGAAAGTCGGCCGCGTCGGCGGCAAAGCGTTGCTCTACTTCGAAGTCGTCTCTACGCTCGCATTGTTTATCGGCCTGGTTGTTGGAAACCTCGTTCATCCGGGTTCAGGTTTCAACGTTACTGCCGCCAATCTTGACGCCAAGGCAGTCGCAGATTTCGCTGGCCAGGCCAAGGCGCAGAGCGTTACGGAATTTTTGCTGCATATTATTCCCACTACCGTCGTCGATGCATTTGCGAAAGGCGACATCTTGCAGGTGGTTTTTGTAGCGATACTTTTTGGCCTTGCCCTGTCCGCTCTCGGCGACCGCGGCAGACCATTGGTCACCCTGCTCGACTCCCTCGCGCAGGCTGTATTTGGCATTGTGAATCTGTTGATGCGTCTGGCTCCAATCGGAGCCTTCGGCGCCATGGCTTTTACAGTTGGCAAGTACGGCCTCGCATCGCTTGGTCCGCTAGCCAGGCTCATCGGCACGTTTTACCTCACATCCATTCTTTTCGTTTTGGTGGTTCTCGGCCTCGTCGGCCTGCTCGCCGGATTCAGCATCGTCAAGTTCCTCGTCTATATCAAAGAAGAGATCCTCTTGGTTTTAGCCATCAGCTCCTCGGAACCCGCCATTCCTACCCTGATGGAAAAATTGGAAAAGCTCGGCTGTTCAAAAGCGCTCGTCGGTCTCGTCGTTCCCACCGGCTACACATTTAACACCGACGGCACCAGCATCTATATGACTCTCGCAGCTCTCTTCGTTGCCCAGGCCACCAACACCCATCTTTCCCTCGGCCAGCAACTCACGATTTTTGCCGTCGCCACTTTGACCTCCAAAGGAGCCAGCGGCGTTCAAGGAGCGGCTTTCATCGCCCTGGTTGCGACACTCAACGTAATTCCTACCATCCCCGTTGCGGGTATGGCACTGATTCTTGGCATTGACCGCTTTATGAGCATGTTCCGCGCGCTTATCAACATGATCGGGAACGGTGTTGCCACCCTCGTCGTCGCACGCTGGGAGGGCGAACTCACTCCCGACGACTTGAGGAAAAACCTTGAGAAATAGCAACCGTCAACACGGGGCTGGCGTTGAGGTGAAAACCGGAAGCGGGCCAAAACATCGCTGCCGGAAAACCGCAAACCGATTGGCTGCGCTTAAGACTGAAATGAATTCTTAGCCTGCAGACAGCCGACGGGTTTCGAAGACCAACGCCGGGTACAAGACAAAACTCTGATTGTCAGCGCGCCTTGGCACGGGAGGCGAGATTTTCGAGAGGTCCGGTTCGGGGAAGCGCGATTCCGATCTCCTCGAATCCCGTTTCTGGACCGGGGGGGCACATGATTGGGCGACCAATTGGGCACAAAACAGAATCATGGAATGTTTTTCAGAGGTTTTGAAGGTGTTGCGCAAAGAAAACGGGCCGCTTGACATAAGCCTCAGTCAGCACGGTTTTATCGCTTTACTCCGGGGCTTTTGGCAACGGCAATGAAGACTGACCAAATACATAGCACCATCCTGTCGCGGTGCGTACATAAGTGTCCGTGAACCAAAGTGCATAGCCGAATGGCTTTCCGTTCTCCGTACCTTTCTCCCACAGCTTAGCGGTGATAACCGCGGCATCGCCCCAAACGCGAACCTTCTGGTCGGTATCTTCTTGCCGCTCATAGGTCATGCGCCCACTCCGCGCTTCCTGCAGCAGGTCCGCCTTCGTATAAACCTTGCCGGACCCTGTTACGAGTACAAAATCATCAGCCAAAAGCCGATCCATCGTGGCCGCATCATTCTTTTTCACGGCTGCTTGGTACTCAGTGTCTAACCGCGCGACGATCGTGGCATCCCCATTCGCAGATGAGTTAACTCCGTCTCCGGATGAATGGGGACGAAACACAAGATTGAACCATGGTTGCCAGGTTTTACCGGCGTCAAGCGAGGTGACCGCCGTTTCCCGAACGCCTCCGCTTATGGGCTTCCACGTGCCGCGAACCAACCTCTCCGCGCCATCCGCCGCTCGCTCCGCGCCGGCCAGCACCATTGCCCCGTCTTCAAGTCTTCCTTCTATAGTAAGCAATTGACCTTTATTAGTCGCCCAGCTCTGATGCCAAATTCCTCTCGACGCATCGTACAGACTCAAACTCTGTCCTTTCAGGCCGTTTGCACTTTCATAGTTCTCGCGCAAGACGCAGCCATCGAGTATGCGATCCACGCGAGTCCGCGCGACGACGGCTGTCTTGCCGGCCTCGAAGGCGTCCCAGTCACAGAGCCAGAAATCAAACTGCCGGTACTCAGGACCCGAACAGAAGGTTGGTTTTGCGAACTGCTGCGTAGACGTGTGGGCGGCCGTGTTACCCCCGATTGTTGCAAACAGGGCAAGAATAAAAATGAAACTGATCTTCGGCCACCAGGCTGCCTGCTTCATTGTGCGCGGCTCCTTTGCTGCATTCGCATTCGATATTGTCTGCCGGCGAGGGGTGGGCGCGGCGAAGTGTGGGAATGTATTTGTCTTCGCCGCGTCCTTGGGGTGTAAATGTACTAATGATTGTATTTATCCTCACTAAGTGAGGCGGCCTACTCGCCGCCATCTCAGGTAGCCTTGACTGCCATTTTCATCGGTTGGTCATTGCGATCTTGCCGGCTCAGATCCGAAGTGGCCGAAGGCTAGCTTGCGCATCACCTGCTGGTGGACGCTCTCTGGGACGCTGATACTTGCGGCTTCGTTATTGGTGTCTTCTGCCGAAACATCCGCCCTGAAAGCTCCGTCCGGAATGGCCAAGAAAGCGGGTTGGTCGGTCGTACAGGCTCCATTGGCGATGACACAGGCCTCGCCCGTGATCTCCCCACGATCGTTAATGCCACCGGCGAATAACAGAAGCAGCGGGGAATCTTTCGGCAGGAGGCTGTTGAGGTCCCGTATTTTATTGTTTTCGTAGATAAAAGCATGGCCAGAAGGAAACGACACGCCAACCACCTGACCTTGGTCGTTAATGTCCAAGGCTTCACTAATATTGTCTCCCTGAAGCACGCCGATGTCCGTCATTTTCCCGCTCTCTTTGGTCCAAATAAAAGCGTGGAAATTTGCGTTAAGTGTTCCGCCACTCACGTCGCCGGGCAGGTCGGAAAATCCCACGATGTCACCCCGCTTATTGATGGCCATGGGAGTGTTCCATCCTTGGCCTCCGAGGCTACCCAGGTTCGTGATGGTGCCGTTCTGCCAGAGCACGGCGTGCATCGCGGTAAATGCTCCAACAGCCACATCGCAGGTACCCGAGATGCCGACGATCTGACCGTTGTCATTGATCGCTGTAGCGGCTCCATCCGGGTCCGGGATACCGTTCGAGACAAATGTTGGGAGCTGCTGGATCCGGCCCACCCCCGGCCCATAAACGACGGGCAGGAACTGCAGGACCTGAGTACCTGCTGGCGGGGTTGCGCAGGTTGGATCATGAACTGTAGTCTCCGCCCACCCGACTATCTGGCCCAGGTTATTTTCGCCGGCGGCAAAGCCATTAAAGCCCCCCAGCGTTGGCAGTGCACTCATGACGCCGAACTGCCAGACAAACCCAACACAGTCATGGCCGGTAGCGAGGGTAGGGATAAAGGCCGTGCAACTCCATGACTCATTTAACGGATTCAGGTCGGCGGTTTCGGAGAAACCCGCAATCTGGCCGTGGTCGTTCTTGTTTGGCCACTGCACGTCGCTGTTTGGGCCCCCGAGCGTGCCGAGGTCGAAACTCAGTCCGTAGATCCACACGGTAGCGTGCTCGGTTGTGTTTCCGGCTTGGTCCGCGGCGCCAATTGCCCAGCCTATGTTGTTGATCGTGTTGCCCTCGCTAGCCGTCCCGCTGAGGTTGCCAAGGTTAATTGCGCGGTAATGTTGCGGCGCTTGCGCTGCCAGCCGAAGCGGCAGCGCAAGCGCCGCAAATGATAGGGCCATCGTGGTCATGCATATCACTTTCCTGGATTTCATGTTGCTTCCTTCCTTGGATCAGCTCATCCGTTACTCTTGCGACCGGGCTCCCCAGGCGTTTGCCAAAAGGAGATTTCGAAACGACGCGAGGAAAGCTAAGACGTCGGCGGGGTCAGTGCAATGGGTTTGCGACCAGAAGAGATTGAAACGCGATAGGAGGCGGATCTAATGCGTCGAAAATATTCCTGCGGTAGTCCCAGCGGAGGCGAAACCTGATTCACCCATTTGTTCGCGCGCTCAATGAGAGTTCCCCGCCCAGCGCGGCTTGCAGACTTGCTCGGTACGTGCGGCTCATGGTCAGTGCCGTACCGTCGCGCATCAACACCGAATAATCGCCACCCCACAGGGGACGAATCTCGCGAACGTGGTCCAAGTTCACAATTCGAGAGCGATGGATGCGCACGAAACGGTTTGGATCGAGGTGTTCCGCCAATGCCGTCATCGTCTCGCGCAGCATGTGGCTTTCCTTACCGATATGGAATTTTGCGTAATCACCTTGCGCCTCGACCCATTCGATCAATCCCTTGCGCAAAAATATGATTCGCGATCCGGACTTGATCAAGATTCGCTCACTGTCCCTGGATTCTCTCTGAATCTCTTGCAAAGCTGCCTTCAATTCCAGTTTATGGTCTATGCCATTCAAGCGTGCTCTTCGCTCGTGAAACCGGTTCAACGCTTCCGCGAAGCGGGCCTTGTTGAAGGGCTTTAGAAGATAGTCCAGAGCCCGCACTTCAAATGCCTGCACAGCATACTTGTCGAACGCCGTGACGAAGATAACCGCTGGCGGCGTCTTCTCTGTCATGCAGTCAAGTACTTCGAATCCATTTCGTCCCGGAATTTGCACGTCCAGAAACAGCAAATCTGGTTTGAGAGTGCTGATAGCGGCAACCGCTTGCTCGCCGTCCGCGCATTCTCCAACGACTTGAAATTCTGCGTGCTCCTGCAGAAAAGCGCGGATCTTCTTGCGCGCGAGCAATTCGTCATCAACGATTAAGGTTCGCAATTTCACGTAAACGACCCCCATCGCCATTCTCGTCGCCAGCAATGTGCACCCGCAGCGGAAGACGAATCTCCACAATCAGTCCACCTTCGTTCCGGTTGGTGTACCGCAAAGACTGCATCTCGCCATAATGCTTTTCCAGACGCGCTCGCGTGTTCGCCAATCCTATGCCCTCACTACAGGTGGATTCCGATGATATCCCGGGACCATCGTCCAGAATGGATATGGAGAGTTCGCTGCCCAGGCACGCTGCTCGAACCTCCACGGAGCCCGGTCGATCGAGCCGGGCAATGCCATGTCGAACGGCGTTTTCTACGATGGGTTGCAGCAAAAGGCATGGAACATTGCAGTTCAGTGTTTCAGGATCGGCGTTTACCAGCACTCTCAGCCGGTCTTGGAAACGCGCGCGCTCAATCGTCAGGTACAGCTCCAGTATGTTCAGTTCCCGGCGCAGCGTAACTTCTTCGCTTGCGGAAACGGACAAGGTTGTGCGTAGCAATTCGCCGAGAGACGTCATCATGTTGTCCGCTGCTTCCACGTCTTCCCGCATCAGCCACGAAATCGAGTTCAGCGTGTTAAACAGGAAATGAGGCTGCAGCTGGCCTTTCAACATTTCAAGCTGAGCTTTGACGAGTTCCTGCTCTCGCTGTTGAGATTTGCGCGCAGCCTTTATCGCGTGGTGAATGCCGACGATGGCCCAAAAGAACCATGCGACTATAACGGAATTATCGATCAGGTAGTTCCGACTCTGGCCCCAGAAGGAGTGCAGAGGAAAATCGGGATACACGAAATGATGCAATTTCACGCGGTACGATGAGTACAGCAATTCGGTGACTACATTCAAGAGAACCAGAACTGCCACATTTTTGAGCAGCGCTGGGCGTCCCAGTGGAAATCTTTCCGCCCACCAGGCCATAACCGGGGTCATGAGGAGCCAGAACCCCAATTCAACGACGGTATAGCGGAGGCTTCCCTCCCAGGTCGGTTCGTGCCCCAAGTCAACGCGCAGAGCGTAGTATTCAGAAACTCGGACGACGAAGAACCATGCAGCCGCGATCCAAATCCATGAATTTTTGCGCATTTGCTTTCTTCCGAGTACGACCCGCGAATCCCAATTCTACCTCTCGCTCAGGGCGATTCCCCACCATTCTGTCGCAATATAATGACGTTTGGGCGCGCCATCGCACGTCTTGCCCGTGCGGCTGTACCGGGCAGTCGGAAATCCCTTGAAAATCTCAGCGCATGGTAAACGCGCGCGCTAGCCGGATAACTGCACCCGACTCCCCGGAAGTCCGGTTCGGGAAGCGTGATTCCGATCTCCTCGAACGCCGTTTCTTGGGAGTTTGAAGCTGCGTGACATTTATCCGGGGTGAGCCCCATTATGTTGGCAACTGCTCCCACCTAACGCTCGCACGGAAACAAGAGAGTATAGTTTAGCGATTCGCGCGAGTTCCGCTCATTAGGGTTTGAAGAAAGAATGTGGCGTGCTGCTCGTTCCCTCCTCGACCTCTGTATGAACTTATTCCGCTGCATCCCGAAGTGACGGAATAGACTGGAAGCTCGCGCTGTTTCCAGTGGTGATCACAATTGTAGCTCTGGCCACTGGTGCAACATTCACCGTGTGGGCTTTTGTTGTCTGTCTCAAATACGACATCTTGTTCGGCCACACAACCAGCGGTTATACAAGTTGGTTCTACATCCTCGGTTTCGTGACGATACCCCTGGTTAGCTTTGCACAGCCCGAGTATCCCGAGCATCCACACGGCCTGGGGTCGACGCCTACGTCGTACTCAGATTATTGCTTTTGATTTAACGAGGGAACAGACTTTCCTGCTGTAAGTCTCTTGATGGCTGGATCTGTTTCGTGTTCAAGATCATCAAGCAATATCTTGCGCGACGCCGCTGAGTCGATGTTCCATAAAATTCTCGCAGCTCGACATCTAGTCATCCTGTCTCCGCGCTCCAATAGGTCACTTATGTCCGGCAGTGCTGGATCCCCAATTTCGCGCAACGCTTCACCTACGAGGTCATATTCGAGCGTCCAATCGTCTGAGAAAGGATTGTTACAGCGGACTGATAAGGACTCCTCGGAAATACTCGAATTAAAGCTTGGACTGTATTTACGGCTCTTAGTGATCCGGCGAGCCAAGAAGCTGCCTGTTCGTTGTTCATTAAGGACAAAAAGGAAAGTAGCCGTTTTCCAGTTGAGACTCTCAAGTTAGTCACCCCGTCAACGTAAATACTCGGCGGGGCGTTACCGTATGACACGGTCGGAATTTACATCAAGGCATCTGAAATGGGCCGCTAGTCTTGTATCCGCCCTTTTGATCGCAGGTATTTTGCTGGGCGTTCTAATCCATCTTGGAGACTCGCTGGCATGGCTATCTACCGCTCTCGGGCTGACAGCTGGATGGGCAGTCGGATTACTGCTCGCCCCTTACGAAAGCGAAGAGAAGCGATTTAGGGAGTATGCAAAACTCGTTTCGGTCTTCATAACGGGATACCTCGTATCCAAGGTAGATCGTCTTATTGAGTTATGGTTTGACCCTGAGCACGGACCCATCTTGCTGCGTCCACTGGTCGTTGATCGCATACTGCTTTGCATTACCAGCTTTTTGTTGGCCGCAGTGTGGACCTACGTTGCCAGAAAGTATTTCAGTTTTGGTCCAGGCTCCGAACAACCGCCTGAAGCAAAGTAAGCGACTGCGAGTTCATTTCTGGCGCTCCTTCGGGCAGATACCAGTGCGCAACACTCGAACACGTCTGACCGCGCGTGGCGTATGATTATTTGTAGAGATTGTTTGTAAGTATCGAAGGGGGTAACGACGTGGACGAGCCACCTGGAGCACCGCCACCAGCAGCAGCACCGGCAGCAGCCTCGCCAGCACCGACTGCGCTAACCGCCTTATCAGGAAGATTACCTGCGGCGGCAGCGCCAGACGCGGCGATACGATCCGCCTCTGGGGCAGCAGCGCCGTCCTTGATGTCGCCGGTTACGACTGCGATGCCGGTTGCCCTCCGAGAGCAACTAATCGACCTGGAATCCTAGGCACAAGGAAACCGCCGCGATGCAAAATGGGATACGGTCAAATTCTGGGCACTGAAGATTCCGGCCATCGTCGTCTCCGCAGGATCGGGAGTTTTCGCGTACTTCAAGCCCGCCGTGGCGGTTGTTGGCGGTGCAATTGCCAGTCTATGCGTGCTAATCGGCGCTCTGAATCCCGGAGGGGCACTGAGAAACGCCCACTTACGAGCGTTCAATGACTTACGTATTCTTCAAGACCGGATGAAGTCTGACTGGCAAATCGGCTATCTTCGCAATGAAGATCGAGAGGGGCTAGGCGCAGAGATCATCGAGGGCGCAAAAAAGGAAAAAAAACGTATCGGCGACGACCTCACACTCGCAGAAACTGCTCTGGGAGTCACACCACGTCGAGGTAAGCGCTAACGGCGACCGGCCAGAATTCATCTGCGCATCGGGTGGAGTAAGTGGCGGCACTTTTCTTACTTGCGTTGCTTGTTGAATTTGGGCTGTAGTTCCCGAATCAAAACAAGTTCGAGCGTATCGGCATCTTTGGGGTTCTTGCAGGGAAGGAGCTGTAAAGCGGTCGCATTATCGAGGGCATGTGGATTAGAGACTACGGCCCTCTTGATGACCTGGTATCCGCATTTGCCAACGTAGAGAACCTGCTCCTTTTTGAGTATGATGTACACGCCAGGACGAAACAAGCCAAGGAACTTTTTGCCTGTGAACTTTTGAGCGTACTGTTTCGGCCTCAAGAGTCGCTTGTGCTTCTTCAAGATTTGCTTCAGCGTTGTGTTCATCTGAAGCTCGCATGCTAGTCGAAGCATCAGCTTTGAGCAATACTATCGTGAGCTTAGTGCTTATTGGGCGCAACGCTCTTCGTTGATCGGGCTATCAGATCTGCGCGGCTTCTCTTTTCTGATTTCTCCGCGGACTACCACGCGCGCCCCTGCCTTACTTTTGCCTACTCTCCCGCACGATCCCCAACTGACTCAATAACGGGCCGCCTTGCGAAAGGCTCTGCCCCGTCGAGGCAGCACCAACCCGGCCCCACACGACTGCCATTTTCCACTCCGGTGCGATCTCAAGCCCGGCGCACACATAGGCCGCAACGCGCAACTCCGGTCTCCCCCCAACGCCACTTGGACGGATTCGATTCACATTCCATTTCCGCCACGCATTTTTTCGGGCACAGCTTCGGGATAATTCCCGCGCCCGGCGTCTTCGCGTCTTCTGCTTTCCCGGTTCCTCCCTGTGAGTCATTGGGTCCCTCCCGGAATGCAGCCACTCGTCTTGGGAGCAGTATCCATTCGCCCTTGAGTGCCCCAAGAAAATGGGGCAGAAAATGGATAAATAAATTGTGTATCTATATGTTAAGTGGAATAGTTTTTCGAGCTGATTCGTTCGCCGACGGCTGAGTCATTAGAGCACGGTTTGAGTCTCGCCGGCCACTCCCGTAGCGGAGGCCTGCGACGCCGCAGGCGGGTTACTCTCGATTGTGCCGTCAATCGTACGCAATCCGAGGTGCGCCACTAATTGGCCGCGAGCGTTCAAATCCGATTAGTTGTCGACGATATCATAGTCGGTGAGCAGACCGTCGGCCGTCAAGTAAAGCAGCAAATTGCCCGTGCTTTTATCGGTGGCCATTCGATAGTAAAGGATGCGACTGACTTTCTCTCCGTGCCGTTCCACGCCACGATCCGCAACGTCCTGTACGGCAATATAGGAAAGCGATTTGAGTCCTTCAACATCTGGGCTTCCGGACGCAAAATCCCTCTTCCCGCCCGCCGCGATGCTGGCCTCTTCTTCGACTGCCTTCCCACCCTGCGCCATTGCCTTCATGGCGTCGACCATCTGTTGAGTCCGATTCGGGTCGGGATCAGCTCGGGGCGCAAGGGAATTGAACAATGGACCGATGCGTGGAATCGCGCGCTCTGTTCCGTCGTCCTGCCGCACCAGTAAACCGATTACTTCTCCAGAAGCGTTCTTGGCAAGAGTGAGCTGGATGCCTTCCTCAGCCTGCCAGAAAGAGGTCGCCGAGACCGGCACATAGTCGTCTGCTTCGCCGACGGGCAACTGCCCCAGGAGCACCCCACTTCCCGTAGTGAGCGTGAGCATGAAGCCGCTATAGTAATCATAGTGGCCTGCAAAAGCCGCATAGACAGCCGGATCCACTTTCGCGAGAGGAAGCCGGTTGCCCTGAAGTGTCGGTCGTATCGCGGGAATATAGATTCGCGCCACGCCGGTTGCAATTCGTTCTGTGTTGGAAAGACCGCTCTGATTCACGAGCACAATGACAGTCAGCCGATCGTCCGCAAACCGCGATATGTTTCCGACAAATCCGTTCATTGCTCCATTGTGGTGAATGTCGGCGTGCTTCTTCACGGAAGAAATAACCCAGCCAAAACCGTAGTCCGTGAACGTACCGTCCGCGAGTTTCGTAGGAGTCCACATCATCTTGAGGCTTGTGGCTGTGAGTATCCTGTCCGTATAGAGGGCCGCGTCCCACTTTGCCAGATCACTAACCGTGGAGAGAATAGAACCCGATCCGAGATACCTGGTGGGGCTGACTTGTGGTTCGCAAATCTGGAGGCTACCGTTATTCCACAGAAACGCTTGTGCTCGATTGGGTATGATCGCACCTCGATCGTTGACCCTGGTGGACGTCATGCCGAGGGGCTGGAAAATACGTTCCTGAAGGAAGTCTGCATAGGTCTTTCCGCTGACCTTTTCCACGATGATCGCGAGCAAATTGTAGTCCAGATTGCTGTACGCGTATTTGACTCCCGGTGGAGAGAGCATGGGGAGAGCTATCGCCGATTTGAACATGTCCTCTTCGGTGAAATCCGCGGCCATGGTTTTGTCCGTCGTGGGAATCCCCTCGCCCTGCAAGCCGCTGGTGTGGGTAAGCAGATTGCGAACCGTGATTTCCTTCCATGCCTCTGGAGTGCCGTTCAGGTACTTGCCGATCTTGTCGTCGAGGCCGACTATGTTCTCCTGAACTAGAATCAGGATCGCTGTCGCGGTAAATTGTTTTGTAATCGAACCAACTTGATAGACTGTGCCCGGAGAAGCTGGGACCTTGAGTTCGAGGTTGGCATATCCATAGCCTTTGAGCTTGATGATTTTGCCGTCCCGGAGGACGGCAAGTGAAAGGCCGGGGAGGTGTTCCTTATCCATTCGGAGCTTGATGTAGGTATCCACTTGATCCGCATGGATGGAGGGGGAGAAGAGGAGACCCGTCATAATGAACAAGAACGAGAAGCGCCGCATGATCAGAGCGAATCCGTTCCGGAGTGTTGATGCATTCCGACATTCATAGCAAACCAGCTCGAATACAGTAAGACAATCGCTGCGATCCCTCGCCCCGCCGGAATTTCGGATGCCCCAGGAAGAGACTTTCCAAGAATCAGTTGATCTAACACCACGGTTCTCTCCTCGCTTGGCTTACTTTCGTTGTTACTTACGATAGACTGGAAAGAGCGTCAGCGGTTAGGTTATCCGTGCCAGTCAGAACGGCATTATTGGTTGGACACTTCCAGTTTTTTCAGCACGTCACGGGCATTTTCATTTTGAGGATTGAGATCGAGTGACTTCTTGCGAGCCCTCTTCACAATAAGCACCTCGTCGGTAACGCGACGGATGTGCATCACGATCCCATATCCGTGCATGGAACCGAGCTGTGAGAGTGTCTTGAGGATCAGGAGGTCGAGCGCGCCTTGGAGGTCATTTTTCGCCATAGCTCTTACCCTAGACAGCAAGGGTAGGAAGAGCTTAACGTTGACTTACCCTAGATGTCAAGGGAAGATAAAGGTGACTCAGCGATTTCGCAAAGGTTGGTGCGGTGAATGGTTAACTGGCTGATTCCAGTGAAATTGGGTTGTGCGACGAACAGTTGCTGAATTGCGCGAAGAAACGAAACGTCAGGATGGCTGCCAAAAGGGCCGGTGGAGGGTCGAAAGAGAAAAGGAGTGGCGCCACCCACGCAGGGCGGAGGATGGCTTTGGCTTTATTGAAGAGGAAGCCGGGACGTTCAACTGGAATCCGGACGTGGAACCAGAAACTGGTAAGCCAATCTACGGGCCAGGTCGCAAAGACCGAGAGAACAGTTTTTGAAGTGGCTGCGCACATGGCGATGAAAGAACACCAGGGTTAGCGTAAAGGCCAATACGCGAATCCAGGTGAGCACCATGAGTGCCTGACCACGACCCTGATGCACCGACGGTTTTTTGAGGTGTCCTTCGGTGGTCATGGTTTGGAACACTTCGCTATCGATGATCCAACGACTACGACCTAACTGATGAATGAACACGGGCGGAATGGAACCCAGCTCCAGGTTGCTGGCGTAGAAATTCGTGCTCGTCTCCAGGACGGTTTCTTTCTCCGCGTGCTTCCGCCCCAGTTCGTCCCGACGAACCAACTGGCGACGGTACTCGATGCTGCGTACCGTTTTGACGACACCAACGGTGCGGTCGGTCACCAGCCAGTGGACCTGCGGTGCATGCCACAGCTGCAACTCCTGTGGGTCCGCAGATCCTTCGCTAGGCAGGATCCTCCGTGCTTCGGCCAGCAACTCGGGTTGGTTATCCTTGAGATTGATCACCCAATCCAAACCGAGAGCTTCCACCGCAGCGACAAACGGCGCCTGTAAATACAGAGCATCGGCAACCAACAGATCCAGAAACCGGCACCCCAACCGTTCGAGTAGTTCCTGGAGCAAAGCCAGGCTGCAGGCGACTTCATTCTCTCCGTTCTTTTGAAAGCGTATCCCTAAAGGGATGGGAAAGGCCGAGCTGACCACCGTGACCACGGAGATGCGATGATAGTACTGAATCTGTTCACGAAGTTCTCCGTCCACCACATGGTGGACCCTACGCTCCATGCAATCCTCACAGGAGCGCACAAAAGAGCTGCAGATCTCTATCCCGTCCACGGCAGCGACGATCCGTCCTCTCGCCCAGGGAGAGCGGAACAGACCATTGCGTTTACATTGGCGGGACAAGGCACAGCTCAAAGCCAAAACAGCATCGGGATCATAGCGAGCGAGAGCGTACCCCATGGTGTCTTCGCTCAAAGCTCCAATGCGTTTGCTAAAAACACCTTGCCGGCATTCCGTTTCGATCCGGTGCAAGGCAGGAAACTGACAAGCGGCTCCCAGAAATACGGCATCAAAGATCTTTTTTCCGGAATGCTGTGGATACCGGCGGCCTTCCGGCAAGGCCTCCACTCTTGCAGAGAAATCAAACACCTTATCGAGGTAGCTCTCGAACTGGTGTCGACGCAAGATTAAGGCTTTTCCTTTGGCTTTAGGAAACGGCGCAAATTGATATTACAGATGGTGGCTGCTGCGGCTTCAAAACGCTTACGCAATTCGATGTTATCGCGCACCTGTTGCACCAAGGTGGCGGGAACATGGAAAGTTTTGGGCTGGCCATCAACCAGAACTGAAATTTGGTATTGGGTGTGTAGGTTTTTGCCATCGGCGCAGCGGCAGTTGGCTCGCCCACAAGCCCGTTTGCGTTCCACAAAAGAACCCGGAAGCATTTCGCGAAGCCGTCCCAAGCTGCGAAGGAGCCGGCCACGCAAACGGAGATCGGGATCTGGAGCCGTAGGCATAAAAGATCAGGACACCTATTCTAGACCGAAGCTTCGCGAGCTTGGGTTGCTGTCTTTACCTGACATGTATATATAGTGTCAGAACAAGGCGATGTCAAGGGTCTTCTTGAATTTGCAAAAATGACCAGGGAAAGGAGTTGCTCAGAACTCTAACTATCTAAACGTCGTTCCGCCTATCGTTGCGCTACCTTACGAAATCGATGAAAGGTGACTGGGAAGATAAAGGTGACTATCTGTCCAGATCAAACAGCGGCCCGCGCGCGCCGCGTCATCAAAACCAGCCGCCGGACGGCTCGAGGCCATTGATGCGCAAATACGTGACGAGATTGCCGTAATGCAAGGCGTCGTGATTTGCGGCTTGCGTCAAGAGGAACATCTTGTTTGTCTTGACGCCAAAGAAGTCCGCCGGGTCATTGAGGTGCGCATCGGTGAACCCGGAGTACACGCCATCGCAGTAAGCGAACGCGCCTTTGAGGTAGGCCATGATCTCGGTCTTCGAAACCTTCGCCGTGGCCGAGACAGGGTTCGCTTCACCCTTGACGCTTGAACACAGAAAGTAGGATATATCCGCCACATGAGTCAGGATCTCGGCAAACGAGCGAACGTCCTTCGTCGGCCGGTAGTTGTACTTGGACTCTGGCATCGCTTCCGCCGACTTCATGATCTTGTCCTGCATATTGCTACGAAAAATGGATATCGTCGTCGTTAGCGGATTCGGCGCCGCGATCGGATTGGGCATGCCTTGTTGGGCGTTGGCCGAGGACGCTAAAAGGAAAACAGATACCATGGCAACAGGAACCACGACACGAGCAATGGATCGGAACATTTAAGAATCCTCCAAGATGTTGTAGGCCATACGAAATCCCGAACCGCAGATCCTGCCAAAGCGCTAGCATCGGCGCATTCCTGCGGGCACGTATTCTTCCGATTTCGCCATAGCTCTTACCCTAGACAACGAGGGTACTAGGTAGCGTACCGCTGGCTTACCCTAGATGTCAAGGGAAGATGAACGTGAAGATGAACGTGACTATCTGTCTAGATCAAACTGATTGCTCACCGGATTGTGGGGTCTGGGAAGTGCGAACAAATCTTCCAGTTCGGCCTAACCAGACTAGAAGTCCATCGTCTGATTCTAAGACCGTCTATGGGAACCGAGAAACCGAAGCCCGACCAACGATACGTCCGGCGCGAGAACCAGCAGCTCTATTCCACATTACTTCCGAGTTGCCCCGTCAACCTGCTGGAAACAACAGCCCGGCGTCGCAGATCTAAACCACTTCTTACCGGCCCATGGTCGTCGTAATGTGGTCATAACTTAGCGCCAACTTTATCTTCATTCCGCGGTCCCCGCCTTGAATGAGATGTGCGAATGTACCGACCGTCGTTGCCGTAACCCGATTGGTCTCGCGGGTCGATATGGTAAACCGGTGGTTCCCGACCTCTAGCACTCCGTATCCGGGAATTGGAAATAGCCGCAGAGACTCTTGAATAAGCTCGCGTTGGACAATCTGATGACGTTCAACATAATCACCGTCGAACTTATTGCGGAATGTGGCAATCACAGCATCCTGGTTGAGTGTTCTTCCCACTTGATCATGAAAGAACTCAACGTCCTTTGCGTAGAAGGGCCGCATTGCTTCTGCATTTCGAGAATTGAAGGCCTGGAACAGTCCGGCATCTTGCTCGATCGTCTTCTTGATCGCATCCGGGGCGAGTGTGCTATGCCCCAACCCATATCCGATGGCCTTGGCTAACCGCCAGTGATCATCCTGCTTAGCCCATATGTGAATGAAATTTTGCGTTTCGCTGGACCGGTCCGCAAAGGTATGGGATCCGACAGCAAGCGCTCCGAAGCCCGGCAGCGGCAAGACAGTCAGGCTGGTCCTGTAGCGCATCCGGTCATAAACACCCAAGGATCGCGAATCAACGTGTTCGCTCCCAAGAATTTCCGACCTTCCTACTAAACCCGCAACGTCGCTATAGAGAACGAAGTCAGACGCGAGCAGCTTGTCGAGCTTCTCAGTATTCGATTCATTTACGGCCATGGCAAGGATTTCTTCCATCCTCGCAATGTCTGTGAACCGGCCTCTGGACTCCGAAACGACCGTGTCATCCTCCTGGGTTACATTTGCGCGGGGGGGCGCACACAAGGTTGAAAGAACAATACAGATGAGCGGTCGGCATTTCATGTATGAGCCTCTCGAGTACGGTCTTCGGGTATAGACCTGGCGACTGTTTAGACGATGGCTACGGATGAAACGTCAGGGGCGGTAGCGTGGACGAACCTCTTCGTGACGAATCGTCGGATCGACGGTGGAGCTGAGGCCACCATGGCAACCCGTGATCGCTGTGTACGCGGCGCCTCACCGGTGCCGAGCCGGTTGTCGGTTATAACCGGCCAATATTCTGAATGACACCCCTAAGAGCTGCAGTCCAGAAGGGTTATTCTCTTCCAGTTGGATTTTTGTTTCAGGAGGAAGGAGCTCCGCTTCCGGCTCAGATCTTGGCAGGTCAACGCCGGTGGGGCAGAGCTCCAATGAGCTACGATTGTTTTTATCCCACTTTCCGCGCCGCCGCACAAGCTCCAAACGGATTGGGCCGCGAGCTGCGCGGAGGTCATCTTGCGGCAATGTCCCGCTTGTGAACGTGATTCGATCATCGGTCACGGACGCCGCCGCAAGCAGGCGCACGATGAACATCACGACTGGATTGGTATCCGTCGCGGTCGCTGCCCCGGTTGTGGGAGGACCTTCACCTTTCTCCCGTGTTTTTCGCTCCCTTACACGCACTACAGTTTGCTGGCGCGCTGTCAGGCATTGCGGCGGCGCTCGGTGGAGCACTGCTCCTGGGAAGAGGCAACGCCTACGCTCACAGATCCTGATCGCGTGCCCGATCCTTCTACACTTCGCCGCTGGGCCCACGGCCTGGACCGCTCCCAACCGGCACTTTCCTTTCTCCACCAAACGCTCGCCCGCATGGCTCACTGGCTGGCGCGTGGCGATCCCGCCGATCACCAAGCTGGGTCTTTGTCCTGGCTGACTCCGGTTTTGCAAATTCTCTGGCCCTTGCGGCTCTGAGAAAATTCCTACACCCACCATCCTTGCCTGGAAATGCTGGCAACAGTTTCCTACGCTCGCCTCCAGAGGCAAAACTGCGTCGTGGGCGAGGACGTCGAAAAATTGAAACAGCGCCTTTCGCTGCTCGATTATCTGCGACAGCAGAATTGGGTTGCCCGGCCCGCCTCTCACGGCCCCGAGCTCGTCGGACTCTGTCCCCTTCATCCGGAAACCCGCCCTTCGTTCTATGTCAATGCCCGCAAAAATCTCTTTTACTGTCACGGTTGCGGCCAGGGCGGCGATCTCCTTCGCTTTGTCCAGTTGTCCCGCCGTCTATCCTTCCGCCAAAGTCTCGCCTATCTCAACCAGCAAAGTGCTCTTACAGCCGACCCTGCCGCTATACTCGAGCAAGCCGCCACGTTCTATCAACAGCAACTCGAACGCTACCCTGAGGCCCTGCGATATCTTGAGCAACGAGGACTGCACGATCCCGCCCTGATCACAGAACTGCGAATCGGTTATGCCCCTGGTGGGAGCTTGCGCCGTCATCTCACGGCCCAAGGCTATTCCTTTGATCTCCTACAGCGTCTCGGCCTGCTCAACTCGCAGGGTCATGATGCCTTCTACCGGCGCGTTATCTTCCCGTGCTGCCAAGGCGGACGTGTCGTCAACCTCTACGGCCGCAGTATCGCTGCCGCCTTCGCCCATCGATTCCTCTCGGGCTCCAAGGGTGGCCTGTATGCTTGGGAGCAGGTTCAGAACTGCCCCGAGGTGATTCTGGTCGAGGGACTGTTCGACTATGCCGTGTTGTGGCAGGCAGGTTTTCGCCATGTCACCTGCTCGTTAGGCACGCATCTCAACGCTGACCAGTTTCAACAGCTGTGCGACCGTCCGCGCACTGTTTATCTCACCTTCGATGTCGATGCCAATGGCAGCGGCCAACAAGCCTCGCAGCAGCTGGCACAGCGTCTGCGCGCGCAAGGTATCGTCACTCGCCACGTCCTCCTGCCGTATGGCCACGATCCGAACTCCTTCTTCGTCCAGGGCGGTGATGCGCGACAGTTTCACTCTTTCCTGGAAGCTGCTCAGCTATGAAGTTCTGTGTGATCTACCAGCAGAGCTCCCATAACGCACAAAGTCCGGTTCGTGTCGTCGAGCAGACCTCTGGCCGGGGAGTCGGCTGGATCAATCGTTACCTGGACCGCGAGTATGTTCGCCGTCTGGCGAACACCACCCTGCGCATCTTTGCTTACAACCTGCTGCACTTTGTGCGCTGGTGGGAGAGCGTTCATCCCACCGGCGACATTAGAGAAGGTGACCTTACCGAGTCTACGCTCCTGGATTATGTGCGCTTCCAGTCCAGCCAACAACCGCGGCCATCCCCTTCCACCATCAATGACCGCGTGGCCGTCGCCGAACGCGCCATCCGCAATGAGTTCCCCGATGCTCCTTGTCAAATCGCCCGCGGCTTTCATCAAGCTTTTTTGCGGCGAAGGCCGATGGGTCTTGGCCGGCCGCGAGTAGCGATGAGCCGGTTGCGAGTGAAGGTACCCAAACGCAACATCGTGCCGCTCTCGGTGAATGAAGTCTCGCGCTTCTGGTCCAGTTTCCGCACTTCGCGCGACTTGGCCATCGTAGGCCTGATGCTCCTACAAGGGCTGCGGTCCGCTGAAGTGTTGGCTTTGAATCGGGACGACGCGTTGCTTTCCGAAGCACAGCTTCGTGTTCCTGGCAAAGGCAACAAATTTCGTTTCCTGCCGTTGGCACCGGAAACCGTGCAACTGCTCGAACACTATCTGCGCCTGGAACGACCGAATCCCTGTTCCGCCGCGCTCTTCGTCTCACTCAAAGGACACGCGCGCGGAACGCGCATGACCGCTGCAGGATTGCGTAACTTATTCCGTTACCATCGCCAGGGCACTGGCATCCAGCTCGCCAACCCTCATCGATTTCGACACACCTTTGCCTCGGACATGATTCGCGCTGGTATGAGCCTGCCCGCGCTGATGCAGCTGATGGGTCACGCAGACATCGAGACCACGCTCATCTACGTGCAGGTCACTCCACAAGAGGTCTACCTTGAGTATGCACGTGCCGTGGCGCAGCACATTCGTCCCCTTCCGGTGATCTCCTCATGAACCGCGCGCGACGCCCTCTGCTCCAACATCCTCTGGCTCCGGTCTTCGATCGCGCGGTCGATTCTCTCGGCGTGGCACTCAGTTTCGACACGACTCGCCACTACCGTGGAACCGCCCGCAATTTCCTGAGCTATCTCGGCGCTGATCATCCTGAGGTACAGCGCCTGGACCAATTACGCCGTGAACCCCATATCCTCGGCTGGATGTCCCGCCTGCACTCGCAAACACCCGCGCTCGCGACAGAGTCCTATATCAACCTGCTCATCGGTCTGCGCGGCATCTGCAACGAACTGGCTTGGACCGAACAGCTTTCTGAACTCGCTCATCTGATCCGCCGCGAAGACATTCCGCGTTCCCCGCACAGACTTCCGCGCCCACTCACGGCAGAACAGGATGAACTCCTGCAGAAGGAATTCCTCCGCCGCAACGACCTGGGTGGCAATGCCTTTCTGTTGATTCGCCACACCGGCATGCGCATCGGTGAGTGTGCCGATCTGTCCTCTGACTGCCTTCGCTGCACGCGCCCAGGTCAATGGGCGGTCCACGTACCGCTCGGCAAACTCAAAACGGAACGTATGGTCCCCGTGGACTCTTTTGTGTGTGAACTCGTCAAACGCCTCCGATTCTTTCGTTCCCTTGATTCGCTGCCTGCCGATGGACGTCTTCTGGCCCGTCCGAACACCAAAGCAGCGCTCGTTCGTCAATTTCGTGATTACTTGCATCAAGTCTGCCACGCGCTCGGCCTTTCCACACGCATCGTCCCCCACCAGCTTCGCCACACCTATGCTTCGGAGATGCTTCGAGCAGGCGTTGGTTTTCCCGCAGTAATGAAATTACTCGGTCACACCTCTCCCGAAATGACCATGCTATACCTTGAGGTGACGTTGAATGATCTCCAGCGGGAGTTTGAGCTGGCTCGCTCAAAACCTCGGCATCTGGTTCCGCAACCGAGAGTGCCGTCTGCCCCACTTCGAACTGGCCTCGGCGGAGTACTCGATTCTTTGCTTGCTACTCAACATGTGCTCGAGATGTTCCGCCGCGCGCTGCCAAACGGAACTTCTCGCCGTCGCCTGGACCGGCTCTCCAACCGCCTCACCAAAATCCTTAGCGAAGCTCGCAAGCTCGCGACACCCTGAACATGGGCAGAGATTGACCGGTTATGTCCGTGATCCGTCCTGAATCGAGGGCCAGGAAGCGCGGACATAGCTTCCAATTCCGACAAGCCGACATCGCAGCACTCATTGGACGAATACCGCGTATATTTTGTTGGGCCGCGAGGATAAGCCTTTGCGCGATTTCTTCAAATAACACGGCATAGAGGCGTCACAAAGCATCCTTTACGCAAACTACGGGAATCCGGTAAGCCTACCGCCGCCCAGGTGAGCGAGCTGCTTTCCGAAAACATCGTATTCAACAGCCCGATCCTGGTACGGCCGATCGAGGGGCGTGAAGTCTGCGCGGCGATTTTCGCTCAGTCGAGCGCTACGCGTGGTTCCGGCACCTACACAGCCGAGTTTAAGGTCGATGAGCGCACCACTTTTTTGCTCTGGGTGGGGACCATGGATGGCCACAAGTTCGAGAGCTTGGAGGTCATCGTGGACAACGAGCAGGGGCTGATTGTGGAGCGCACGATTGCCCTCCGACCGTATCCAGCTCTGAAACTGTTCCGCGACGCCATGTATGCATCGCTCAAGGATAGGCTGCCGCCCGATGTTTGGGACTACCCAACGCCGTAGATGTGACCACGACGGGGCGTTTCAGATCGGGTCGACGGGTGAGCCCTAGACGCTGATTTTTGATGAAGCCGTTACGCACCTTAATGTGACATCGCCCAAAAAAGGAGCACCCATGTCCACGATCCACCTCAACCAGACAACCACCTCGACGCCCGAGCAGTACGTCGCCGGACTCACCGACTTCGGGCCTGGCCGCTCGAAGCTTTTTGGCAACAGCGCCGATTAGGACGCACGGTCACCGAACTGCTGTTGAAGCAAGGCAGAGCGGTGCGTGCGATGGTGCGAAATGAAGACGGACGCGCGCAGGGGTTGCGCGACAGGGGTGCGGAGGTCGTGGTCGGCAATCTGCTCGATCTCGATTCCATGCATAGGGTGATTGCCGGCTGCGAAACGATGTACTTCGGCATGTCGGTTTCGGATGCCTATCTGGCCGCGACGGTCAATGCGGCGGCGGTGGCGAAGCATCACGGCGTGAAGGCGTTCATCAATATGTCGCAGATGACGCTCTCACTGATGAGCATTACCGAAACCACCG
>Ga0210393_10000621_pt1 | contig 31820 bp, 29 predicted proteins | sample IncBWC27OmetaG_FD_160068 | JGI IMG/M metagenome (GOLD analysis project Ga0210393, IMG submission 160068) | Forest soil microbial communities from Barre Woods Harvard Forest LTER site, Petersham, Massachusetts, United States - Inc-BW-C-27-O ...
ACATGGCGGCGCCGGTCAAATTCTTTTTGGACGGCACGAGTGCGCTGTGGATGTCAGGTGCCCTGGTCGGCAAGCCCGCCGGCGTTTTTACCTCGACCCAGACGCTGCACGGCGGCCAGGAGTCGACGCTGTTGTCCATGATGGTGCCGCTGCTTCACCACGGCATGTACCTGGTGGGTCTGCCCTACACGGAAGCGGGCCTGACGGACACGCGTAGCGGCGGCACTCCCTACGGCGCGAGCCATGTGGCCGCCCTCACCCAGCACGGCGAGCTCTCCGAGCACGAGAGTGTCCTGGCACGCGCCTTGGGGCTGCGGGTCGCCGCGCTCGCCGCTCGCCTGGCGCCGCGCGCATGAGCGTTGCGGGGATGAGTGTCGCGCGAGCTTCACGCGCGCTCACCATCTGGCTCTGGGTCGCACTCACTTCGAGCTTGTTGGCGTGGATACTCGTCGGTTACCCGTGGCCGATTTGTGTGATCGCGGTGTTGCCGTTGTTGGCGCCGCTGCGGGGCTTGATGCGCGGCAGCCGTTACACTTACGCGTGGGCGACCTTGTTCGCCATTCCGTACCTCGCCTTTGCGATCACCGAACTGCTGGCGAACCCGCGCGCGCGTTGGGTCGCGGCGATGAGCCTGCTGCTGGTGTTCACCTGGTTCTACACTATGATTTTGTTCTTGCGTGCTTCTCGAGCGCATCGCGGATAAAGGGAATCGTGAGGCGGCGCTGCTCGACCAGCGAGGCCTCGTCGAGCGCGTCGAGAATCTGGAACAGCGTCGGCAAGTCGCGCGGCATGCGCTTCAGCAGATACTCGGAAGTCTCGTACGGCAGCTGCAGACCGCGCTGTGCGGCGCGCAGCCGCAGCGCCTCGATGCGGCCCGCATCATCGAGTTCGCGCAGCTGATACACCATGCAGGAGCCCGCTCGGGAAGCCCAGTCGTGCAGCACCCAAGCCGCCTGCCGCGGCGCCACCGCGGCTGCAAATATCAGGCGTGTGCGCAGCTCCGCGGCGTCGTTGAAGAGCCTGAAAAGCGCCCGCTCCCAGGCCTGATCGCCGGCGATGGCATCGACATCGTCGATGCCCAACACCTGACTGCGCTCGAAACCCAGCAGCGCCTCGGGCGGCAAGGCGAGAGACCTGTCCAAGGGAAAATAGGCGGCCGCCTCTCCGGCTGCGGCGCACACGGCCTGCAGCAAGTGCGTCTTGCCGGAGCCATGGGCGCCCCACAGCCACAACGGCGCGGTGTTCGCCGATCGCAGCGCCGTGACCACCTCGGCATTCTGGCCAGGGGCAAAGCTCTCGAACACCGCTTCAGCGCGCAGCCGCACGCCCAGCGCGAGCTGCTTCATGCCGCCGCTGCCCGCTTGCCATAGACCAGCACATAGTCGATGCCGCTCACCGCCACCGTCGCGAACATCAGGGCGCCGAGCCACGTGGCCACCCACTCAGGCGGCACCGAAAATTTGGCCCGGCTCACCACCGCCAGGATGAAGGCGGCCTGGCACACCGTATTGATCTTGCTGATGAGGGACGGATGCGCCGTCAAAGGACCCCGTACCATGCGGTAGGCGGCAGCCCCAAACACGATGATCACATCCCGCGCCACCGCAGCGGCCATGAGCCAGAGCGGCACCAGCTTGAGCACACTCAACGTGATGAAAACCGCGGCAAGCAGCAGTTTGTCCGCGATCGGATCGAGCATGGCGCCCAGCTCGCTCTTCCAGCCGAAACGTCGGGCAAGAAATCCGTCAGCGACGTCCGAGGCAGCGGCGATGGCGAAGAGGCCGATGGAGAGTGCCAGCCGCTGATCCTCGAGCGCCAGTGCAATCGGCACGACCAGCAGAATCCTGATCATGCTGATGACATTCGGTATATGACGCACGGACCTGGAGCCTGTCCTCGCTAGTGATGCAGTTGGAAGCGCTGAATTCCGTTCTCGCCGGCGGCCGCCGGCTGCAATCGCCCATTCAACGTCAACGCACGTTGCAGCGAGGCGACTCCGCCGCGGGTCGCCAGGCGGAATCGGACGGTATCACCGGCCAGGGATTCGACGCTCACATGCGAGATGAAGGTGAGCGATTCCAGATAGGTCGTCAGGCCGGCATAGTCGCGAAGATCGTTGATGCCGATCACCTCGATTTCCACGGGCGCCAAACTACCGCTGGCCGCGAAAATGCCTGCGTACAGATCGGCGGCGCGATTGACGCCCTCCAACGTACCGGAAAATTCGCTGCTTTGGTCCTGAAACAAATGCGTCCAGCGCAGCGTTGCATTCGCCGTACCGCCGCTTGCGCGCCCCACCAAAACCCCGTCGCTGCCCATGCGCCGCCCAATCTCCGCAAAACCGCCGGGCGAGCCGTTGTTTACCGCGGCGAAATCGATGTGATACTTCTGCAGCTCCGCGCCGCTCGGCCACACCAAGGGCAACCCGCGCTCGCTTGCCGCCGCGTCGATGGCAGCCTTCAGCTCGGACGTATCATCTGTGGTGACGATGCTGCCGGCCTGGGGTCCGGTTTGCACCGCCAGAAGCACCAACGTCGTCGGCCGCTCGTGGCCCCACAGGGGCTGTCCGTTCTGCGTAAGCCAGCGCTCGATGGCAGGGCCATCGAACGCCACCCACAGCTGGCTGTCGGGCGCGGCCCGGTACTGCTGCACGTAGCGCCGCGCGTTGGCAATCAAGGGGCTGAAGGCGGGCTCTTCATCCACTGAACGCCGGCCGGTGACCCGGATCAGGACCGTCTTCATCGCACTCTGGAATGCCGCCGTGTACGAGGCTTCTGAGCGGTCGGAAACCGGCGCCGTGGCCTGATAAATCTCGGCGCGCGTCAGCGAAAAAGCCGTTGCGCCAAGGCCAAGCCCGGCGATGCACACCAAAAAAATAGCGGCGGACCGTAGATTTCGCTCCGAAAAGCGCCGTAAGTACTGTGCCATGGTGTTGTAAAATACCACAGCTGCCTGGCCAACCGCGTTGGCCAAAGTCCTACATGAGGAATCCGTTAGATGACTGAGCGAGCGCCGGTAACCTATCGCGACGCCGGGGTCGATATTGACGCCGGCGACGAACTGGTCGAGCGAATCAAGCCGCGGGTGCGCCGCTCGATGCGCCCTGAAGTGCTGGGCGGCATCGGCGGCTTTGGCGCGCTGGTCGAGGTGCCCATGGACCGGTATCGCAGGCCGGTCCTGGTCTCGGGAACCGACGGCGTCGGCACCAAACTGCGGCTGGCCATCGACACCCGCCGGCATGACGGTGTGGGAATCGATCTGGTGGCCATGTGCGCCAATGACGTGGTGGTCCAAGGCGCCGAGCCGCTGTTTTTTTTGGATTATTTTGCCAGCGGCAAACTCGACGTGGATGTGGGTGAGCGCGTCATTGCCGGCATCGTCGAGGGGTGCGTCCAGGCCGGATGCGCGCTGGTGGGCGGCGAGACCGCCGAGATGCCGGGCATGTACCACGGCGCCGACTATGATCTGGCGGGATTTTGCGTCGGCGTGGTGGAGAAGGACGCGATCATCGACGGCTCGAAAACGACGGCCGGCGATGTGGTCCTGGGGCTGCCCTCCTCCGGACCGCATTCCAACGGCTTTTCCTTGATCCGCAAGATCCTTAAAGTGTCCGATGCGGACCTCTCGGCCGATCTTCAAGGCGTCAGTCTCATCGACCGCCTCATGGCACCGACGCGCATTTACGTCAAGCCGCTGCTCAAACTGATCGGCGAGGTCGCAGTCCACGGTCTTTCGCACATCACGGGCGGGGGTCTCGTCGACAACATCCCGCGCGTACTGCCTGACGGTTTGGAAGTGATTCTGGAGCGCCGCTCCTGGCGCCGCGAGCCGGTATTCGAGTGGCTGCAGTTGCAGGGAAATGTCGAGGACGCAGAAATGTATCGGGTGTTCAATTGTGGAATCGGCATGACGGTGCACGTATCCGCGCACGACGCGCAGCGCGCCATCGGCATTCTGCGTGATGCCGGCCAGGAGGCGCTGGTGATCGGTTCGATACGCAGCGGAACCCGTGGAGTCGTCATCGCTTGAGCAGGATGCCGCCGCGGCAGCCGATCGTCATCCTCATTTCGGGACGCGGCAGCAATATGCGCGCGCTCATCGAACACAGCCAATCAGCCGCCGCCACCTTTGAGGTACGCGGGGTGCTTGCCGACCGGGCCGATGCCGCCGGACTGGATACGGCCCGACAGTACGGAATTGCCGCGCGCGCTCTCGTGCCCGCGAAGGGCATGGACCGTGCCGCCTACGACAGGGTTCTGGCCGCCGCCATCGACGAATACGCTCCCGCACTGATCGCACTCGCCGGATTCATGCGCATTTTGTCGGCGCCGTTCGTGGACCGGTACGAAGGCAAGATGTTGAACATTCATCCTTCCTTGCTGCCCAAGCATGCAGGCTTGCACACGCATCGGCGCGCCCTCGAAGCCCGTGACGCCGAGCACGGCGTCACGGTGCATTTCGTCACGGAGCAGCTCGATGGCGGACCGCGCGTGATCCAGGCCCGCGTTCCGGTCGAAAACGGCGACACCGAGGCGACGTTGAGCCGTCGCGTGCTGGCGCAGGAACATATCATCTATCCGGTGGCGGTCGATTGGTTCTGCGGCGGCCGATTGCGCTACCAGGCAGGCCAGGCTGTACTTAACGGCCGAATCTTGAGCGAGCCTGTGCAGGTGACCGACGTCGAGCGGGAGACAATCCTATGAAGCCACCGATGACCTTGAAGCCCGCCGCCCTCCTGGCACTCGCCGCATCCGCCGCCATGACATCCGCCGCATCTGCCGTGGTGCCGGCCGCCGATGAGTCCGGCATCGCACCCTTCATCGCGCATTATGAAGCCAGCTGGAAGGGCATCAGTGTCGGCACCAGCGATATACAGCTGATCAAAGGCGATGAACCGGGCCACTATCAGTACACGTGGACCATCACCGCCCACGGCGTGGCCCGCCTCGCCTACCACGACGATCTGGTGCAAAGGAGTTGGTTGAGCCTGGTCGGCGATCATGTGCGCCCGGACAAATACTTTGGCAAGGAAGGTGACTCGACCGTCGAGATTGATTTCGACTGGCCGAACAAGCGCGCCACCGGCGTATCCGAAACCAAACCGGTGGATTTGAAGCTCCAAGAGGGGACTCAGGATGTCATGTCCATTCAAGTCGAGGTGATGCTCGACCTCAGGCGCGGCAACCTGCCCAATACGTTCCAAATCATCGACAAGGATCAAGTGAAGGAGTTTGACTACACGCAGGAAGGCCGCGCCAAGCTGAGGACGGCGATTGGAGAACTCGATACCCTGATCGTCACCAGTCAGCGCGCCGGCAATAATCGCATTCTGCGCATGTGGTTCGCCCCGTCGCTGGGATTCGTGCCGGTGCAGGCGGAGCGCAGCCGTGACGGCAAGCTCGAGATCGCCATGCGCGTCAAGAGCGTCGATCGCCTGATCGGCATCAGAGCCCCGGAGCCGCCGCACTAGGCAGGCGCTCTAAGTTTTCGGCAGTGTGACTCCGCGCTGGCCTTGGTACTTGCCGCCGCGATCCTTGTACGAGGTCTCGCAAACCTCATCGGATTCGAAGAACAGCATCTGCGCCACGCCTTCGTTGGCATAGATTTTCGCCGGCAGCGGCGTAGTGTTGGAAAACTCCAGCGTCACGTGCCCTTCCCACTCGGGTTCCAAAGGCGTTACGTTGACTATGATTCCGCAGCGTGCGTACGTGCTTTTTCCAAGACATGCAACGAGTACGTTGCGCGGAATCTTGAAGTATTCCACGGTGCTGGCGAGCGCGAAAGAGTTCGGCGGGATGATGCACACCGGCCCCCTGAAATCAACGAACGATTTCTCGTCGAAACTCTTCGGATCCACGATCGTGGAATTGATATTGGTGAAGATCTTGAAGTCTTCGGCGCAGCGCACGTCATAGCCGTAGCTCGACGTGCCGTAGGAGACGATCTTGTGACCGTCGGAGACTCGCACTTGCTGCGCGGAGAACGGCTCGATCATGCCGTGCTCGGCGGCCATGCGCCGGATCCAACGATCGCTTTTGATGCTCATTAGGTTGCTTCGACTTAGGTTGCTTCGACAGTTATCTTCGGGAATGCCCGGCTATAGTCTTTGTTCAACGTGGCCAACCGCGCCGCCGTACGGCGCGCCATCTGAAAATAGGCGCGGGCACGCTCACTGCCCGGCTCCGACACCACGGTGGGTGCGCCGCCGTCCGCGTCTTCGCGGATGCGGATGTCCAGGGGCAGCTCGCCGAGCAACTGCACGCCGTACTGGGCCGCCATGCGTGCGCCGCCACCGCTTCCGAATACATGCTCGACGTGACCGCACGCGGAGCAGATGTGCACGCTCATGTTCTCGACCACGCCGAGTACGCGCACTTCGACTTTTTCAAACATTTTGAGGCCCTTGCGGGCGTCCAACAGGGCGATATCCTGCGGTGTGGTCACGATGACCGCGCCGCTGACGGGAACCCGCTGTGCCAAGGTGAGCTGGATGTCGCCGGTACCCGGGGGCATGTCCACCACCAGATAGTCCAGATCACCCCAGGTGGTGTCGCCGAGCAGTTGGGTCAGGGCCTGGGTCACCATCGGCCCGCGCCACGCCATCGGTTGCTCCTGATCGATCATGAAACCGATGGACATCACTTCGACGCCGTGCGCCTTCAAGGGGGCCATGTGCTTGCCATCGGTGCTCACCGGCTTGGCGCCGCTCAAGCCCATCATCAGCGGCTGGCTGGGGCCATAGATATCCGCGTCCAGCAGACCCACCTTGGCACCCTGGGCGGCCCAGGCAAGCGCAAGATTGGCCGCCGTCGTGGACTTGCCGACGCCTCCCTTGCCGGAGGCGACTGCCACCACATTCTTGACGTTCGCCAGGGGTTTGAGCGTCCGCTGGACGGCGTGTGCCGTGATCTGCGCACGCAGCTTCAGCTCCAGCCGGGCATCGCCCAGCACGGGCTGAAGGTACGCCTGCAGGGCGGCCTGCAATTCCGGCACGTAGTCGGCGCACGGAAACCCCAACACCAGTTCCACGGATACCACGCCGCCTTGGGACTTGACCGGCCCGACAGCCTTGGCATCCCCGAGGGTCTGGCCCAGGTAAGGATCGGTATAGGCACTTAATTTCTCGCGGATGGCGCTTTCCGCGGCAGGGAGGTGATTCATAAGGGAGGGCGATTGTACCGCAGGCTGATAAAACCGTGACGTATGGCATAATTCTAAATTGAGATTCACGACCAGGGATGGCGCCTGAATTAAGGTAACAATGGGCAAAATCTCGGGGGACTGATTAACTTGGGCGCCGAATGACTATATTCGCCAATTACCGTGCCGATCGGCTGATTGCCGAGGTTAAATCCAGCGGCAATCCAGGAAGCCCGCTGGCGCAAAAGGCATTGGAAAAACTGGTTGCCCTGGGGTCCGACGCCATTGACCCCATCGTCGATGCGCTGTCCACCTCGGAAAAGCGCGAAACCACGGCCTACGTCGAAGTACTTGCCCGCCTGATCGATTCGAAGACCTTGCCGACCTTGCTGAAGACCATGTCGGAGGCCAACGGCCGCGCCATGTCCGGAATCGCATGGGCGTTGTCGACGAGCCGCAATTATCCGGCGCATGCGCTGCTCGATGCTTTGACCAAGCCGGGAATGCCCAAGCAGGCGCTGCTGGACGTGATTGCCGCCCAGAAGGCGCGTTACACCGTGCGCGAGCTGTTGAACGCCGCCTACACCCAGGAACCCAGCGAAAGGAACGGGCTGTTCAAGATCATCGCCGAGATCGCCGACGAATCGTCGGTCGATGAGTTGCTGGCGAGGATTGAAGGCAAGGATCCGGTCGCGCGGCTGCACATCATCAATGTGTTGGCTCGCTTCAACCTGCCCAAGGTACAGCAGGCGGTGCAGAAACAGCTCAAGGACAACAGCAAATTCATCCGTTCCGCGGCGCTGTCGGCGCTCGCCAAGATGGATGGGCCGTTCGACATGCCGTTGCTCGTCGGGATGCTGCGCGATACTGAAATCGAGGTTCAGAACAAAGCGGTCGATGTGGTCGTGAAAGCCAACCATCCTGAAACCATCAAGTACCTGGTGGATGTGCTCAAGGATGAGAACGAATATGCGCGCCGGGCGGCGGTTGAAGTGCTGAACGTCGTCGGCACATCGAAGTCGGTCAAGTATTTATTGGAAGTCATTGCCGACAGCGATTGGTGGGTGCGTACCCGCGCCGCCGATGCGCTTGGCAAGATCGGCGGCCCGCGCGTGGTCGACGCGGTGCTCGCGCTGATCAAGGACGAGAATCAGGACATCCGTCGTGCAGCCATCGAAATTCTCAACCAGACCAAGGATGAGCGGGCGGTGGCGCAGCTCATCGAAGCGACCCGAGACCCGGACTGGTGGGTCAGCGAACGCGCCGTCGATGCTCTGGCCGAGATCGGCAGCAGCAAGGCTCTGCCGCGCTTCATCGACATGTTGCAGGGGGAGGCGAAATCCCTGCCCACGGTGATCCGTGCCATTGGAAAAATCGGCGACCAAAAGAGCCTCGAGAGCCTGTTGCCCATGCTGGTGCGGCCGGAGAACGAAATCAAAGTCGAGGCAATCGCGGCCTTGGCAAAACTCGCGGACGAGCGGCGCGCCGACACCATACGCCTGCGTTTGCAAGCCGTCTCGACCAGCACCGATGGAACCTTGAGCCAGGCCGTCGCACGCGCGATGCAGGAGCTCGACAACCGCTTCTCGACGCAGCAGATCGCTGCGAATAAGCGCGCGGAAAAGATGCAGGAACCGGCCAAGACGCTGCTCATCGACAACGCGGCGCTTGAGAAGGTCGTCAAGGAGAACGAGGATACCGCGGCGAGCGCCCGGCTGGATATTGCGACTTTGAAGCCGGGAGATATCCTCGAGGGACGCTACAAGTTCATCGAAAAGATCGGCAAGGGCGCGTTCGGAACGGTATTGCTCATGGAAGACACCGTCGTCGAAGAGCGCCTGATTCTCAAATTCTTGAACCCGAATGTCTCCTCCGACGAAGAGATGATGAAGCGCTTCGTGCACGAGCTGCGCTACAGCCGCAAGATCACCCACAAGAACGTCATCCGTATCTACGATTTCTTGTATATCCGCGGCAACTACGCCATCTCCATGGAATATTTCCCCTCGCACACGCTGGGCGGGGAAATCATCAACGAGAAGCCCGTGGACCTCAAACGCGCCGTCAAGTTCGGCATCGACATCGCGACCGGCATGGCGGTGGCGCATCAAGCCGGCATCGTGCACCGGGACTTGAAGCCGGCCAACGTGCTGATCGACAACGATCTGCTGCTCAAGATCGTCGATTTCGGCGTGGCCGCTGCGCAGAGCCAGGGCGACACGCAATTGACCAAGACCGGGTATGTCATCGGCTCGCCCAAGTACATGGCGCCGGAGCAGATCTTGGGCAAGAAGGTCGACGAGCGGGCGGACATCTACAGTTTGGGCGTCATCATGTACGAGATGTTCGCCGGCGTCCCGCCCTACTCCCGCGGCGATCACATGTCCGTCATGTACCAGCACGTGCAGGGCAAGGCGCGGCAGCCGATCGAGATCAACAAAGCACTGCCTTTGGAATTGAACAACCTGGTCATGAAGTGCATGTCGCTGGACAAGGCCAAGCGGTCCCAAAGCATGGACGAACTGCGCCTGTCGCTCGAGAAGTTCCTTTAGGAGCCCGTCCGGCAGGTTCCTTGCGCCGGGAGCCCGTCGGAACAGTCTCCTTGACGCACCTCACGTTTACGGGCGAATCACGCCCGGAAAACTCGAAAAACCAATCGCTTACGGGTAGCCTTACACGTTATGGCAAGAATCGATGCATTCCTCAAGTTAGGCGTGGCACAGGGCTGTTCGGATCTGCATCTGGCCGTGGGCATACCGCCCATGCTGCGCATGCATGGGGACTTGATGCCGATCAAGTTCCGCAACCTGGGCGACGCGGAACTGGAGGCCTACATCACGGAGGTTTTGACCCAATCGCAGCTCAAAGTGCTGCGCGAGGGCAACGATCTGGACTTCTCGTACGTATCCACGGAAGGCGGCCGCTTTCGCGTCAACGTGTTTCGCAAAGAGACCGGCATCGGCGCGGCCTTCAGGTCGATTCCCACCACCATGCCCAGCATGGATCAGCTCGGGCTGCCGCCGATCGCGAAGAAGCTGTGCGACTATCACCAGGGCATGATTCTCGTGACCGGCTCCACAGGCACGGGAAAGACCACGACACTGGCCGCGATGATCGATTACTTGAACTCCACGCGCTCACTCAACATCATCAGCCTCGAGGACCCGATAGAATTCGTCCACCGCAGCAAGAGCAGCCAGGTCATCCAGCGTGAACTGGGCACGCACCTGCCTTCGTTCGCCGAGGGCGTGCGCGCCGCGATGCGCGAAGATCCGGACGTGATCTTGGTCGGTGAGCTGCGCGATGCCGAAACCATTTCCATGGCGATGACCGCCGCTGAAACCGGGCACCTGGTGCTCGGTACGCTGCACACCACCAGCGCCACCAAGACCATCGATCGCATCATCGATGCCCTCCCCACGGACGAGCGCGAGCAAACCAAGAGCTTTTTGTCCAACAGCCTGATCGCGGTCATTACGCAGATTTTGCTCAAGACCCCGGATCAGCGCGCACGGCGGGCCGTGTGCGAGGTCATGGTGCTGACCAAGGCGATCGGCAAGCTCATCATGACCGATCAAACCCACCAGATTCCCAGCCAGCTGCAGATGGGCAAGGAGTATGGGATGCAGCTCATGGACCAGGCACTGCTTACAGCCATCAATGCCAAGGAAGTGGATCCGGAGCACGCCTATACGTATGCATCCGACAAACGCCAGTTCCAGCGCTTCGTGACCGACATGTCGGGCATGCCGGCCCCGGAACCGGTCACGCCTCCTTAAATCGTGCCGGCCATCGACCAATACTTGACTCAGGTACTCGAGCGCAACGGCTCGGATCTGCATTTTTTGGCGGGGGACCCGGCGCGCGTCCGACAATACGGCGAGCTCAAGACCTTGAGCGACCAGCCTCTGACGGCGGATGCGGTCAAAACCACGTTGTACGAGATCATGCCGAAACTCGCGGTAGAGCGCTTCGAGGCCAAGGACGGCACCGATTTCGCGTACGCCATACCGGGAGTTGCGCGCTTTCGCGTCAACGTGATGCGGCAACTGAATGGCATGGGCGCGGTATTCAGGGCAATTCCTTCGAGCGCAAAAACAGCCGAGGAACTGAAACTGCCGACGGCGGTGATGGATCTATGCAAGATCAACAGCGGATTGATTCTGGTGACCGGCAAGACAGGGTCCGGCAAATCCACCACGCTGGCGGCCATGATCGATGACGTCAATACGCGCGAGAAGGGCCACATCCTGACCATCGAGGATCCGATCGAGTTCGTGCACGTACGCAAGAACTGCCTCATCAGCCAGCGCGAGATCGGCGTGCACGCCGCGTCGTTCTCCTCCGCCCTGCATTCCGCGCTGCGAGAGGATCCGGACGTGATTCTGGTGGGCGAGCTTCGCGACCTGGAGACCATGAGTATCGCGGTGACCGCGGCCGAAATGGGCATTCTCGTCATGGCGACGCTGCACACCAACGGCGCCGCGGCCACGGTCGACCGGCTGGTGAATGCGTTCCCGGCCGACAAGCAGCCGCACGTGCGCACCATGCTGTCCACCAGCCTGCGCGGGGTCGTCTCGCAGCAGCTCATCCCGAAGACCGACAAGCAGGGACGGGTCGCGGCCCTGGAGATTCTCATCAACACCCCGGCCGTCGCCAACCTGATCCGCCAGGGGAAGATGGACCAGTTGGAAAATGCCATGCAAAGCGGCGCCGCCACCGGCATGAAACTCATGGACATGGCCATTCAAGCGTTGCTCGATTCGAAGCAGATCTCAGGCAAGGAAGCGTTCAAGAAATCCATCAACAAATCGAAATTCGAACAGTTTCGCGAAGCTTCCTAGGCACGCCGCCGGGGATTTTCCCCGCGCCGGGAGGGCCGCCGCCGCGACCGGCCGCCCATGGCATGGCATAATTTGGCATGACTCAACGACGACGAATTCTGGTCACCAGCGCCCTGCCCTATGCGAACGGCCCGTTGCATCTGGGGCATATCCTCGAGACCATACAAACCGACATCTGGGTGCGGTTTCAGAAGCTGCGCGGCCATGAGTGCCACTACGTCTGTGCGGACGACACGCACGGCACACCCATCATGCTCAAGGCGCAATCCGAGGGAATCACCCCGGAGCAGCTGATCGCCCAGGTCAATGTCGAACATCAGCGTGATTTGACCGACATGTTGGTGGGTATGGACAATTTCGGCTCGACGCACTCGGCCGAGAACAAGGTCCTTTGCGATCGGATGTATTTGATTCATCGCGACAGCGGATACATCGATAAACGCAGCGTTCGCCAGGCGTATGACGAAGCTGCCAAGATGTTCCTGCCGGACCGCTATGTGAAAGGCATCTGTCCGGTGTGCGCCACGGCCGATCAATACGGCGATTCCTGTGAAAACTGCGGATCGACGTATACCCCCGCCGACCTCAAGAATCCGCTATCGGTGGTCAGCGGCACGACCCCGGTCTGGCGCGAATCGGAACACTTCTTCTTCCGCCTGAGCGCCTTTGAGGAACGCCTGAGCGAGTGGGTCGGCAGCGGCGCGGTGCAGGAAAGCGTCGCGCGCAAACTCGACGAGTGGTTCTCGCAGGGACTCAAAGACTGGGACATCTCGCGCGATGCGCCCTACTTCGGTTTTGAAATCCCCGACGCCCCGCTGAAGTATTTTTACGTCTGGTTCGACGCGCCGATCGGGTATCTGGCGAGCTTCACCCAGCTGTGCGCGCGAACCGGGTTGAAATTCGAGGATTTTCTGGCGGTCGATAGCGCGGCCGAGCTGCACCACTTCATCGGCAAGGACATTCTGTATTTTCATACCCTGTTCTGGCCGGCGGTATTACAAGCCGCGGGAATGCGCCGTCCCACCGCCGTGCATGCCCACGGATTCCTCACGATCAATGGCCAGAAGATGTCGAAATCGCGCGGCACGTTCATCACCGCGCGCCGTTACCTGCAGAGCTTTCCGGCCGAGTACCTGCGCTACTATTTTGCCGCGAAGCTGGGTTCGGGCATCGACGACATGGACATGAACCTGGCTGAATTCACGACGCGGTTGAATTCGGAAATCGTGGGCAAACTCGTCAATATCGCCAGCCGTTGCGCCGGTTTTATTACCAAGAACTCGGGCGGCCTCTTGGCGCCGCGCTTGGAGGATGAGCCGCTGTATGGCGCGTTCGTCTCGGCCGGCGAAGCGATTGCCGCTGCGTACGAGGCGCGCGACACCGCCGGCGCCATGCGCGAAATCATGGCCCTGGCCGACCGCGCCAATCAGTACGTCGATTCGCGCAAGCCCTGGATGCTCGCCAAAGATCCGAAAACTGAAGGTGAGGTGCAAATCGTTTGTACACAAGGCTTGAACCTGTTCCGGGTGCTGATGATTTATCTGCAGCCGGTGCTGCCCAAGATGGCCGAGCGCGCCTGTGCGTTCCTTCAAGAGACGGGCTGGACTTGGACCGCGGCGGCGAGGCCGCTGCTCTCCACGTCCATCCGTGCCTATGAGCCGCTGGCAACCCGGCTCGATCCGAAGGCCGTGGCAGCTCTGGTGGAACCCGAGGCTGCTGCACTCTCGCAGCCCGCTGCATCCTCAACGCCTGCGGCGGCTGCCGTGCCTGCCGTGCCCGCGGCGCTCGCCGGGACGCATGGCGGTGCATCGGATACCGTGACCCTGGCAGCGGCGACCTCGGTCGAAGGGAATTTGATTTCGATCGATGACTTTCTGCGCATCGACCTGCGGGTGGCCAAGATCCTGCGTGCCGAGCTGATCGCCGGCGCCGACAAACTGTTGAAACTTCGAATCGACGTGGGTGAGCTCGGAGAGCGTGAGATTTTTGCCGGCATTCGCGCCGCTTACGATCCGGCGGCCTTGGTGGGCCGGCTCATCGTCGTGGTCGCCAATCTGGAACCGCGGAAAATGCGCTTCGGCATCTCGGAGGGCATGATGTTGGCGGCAGGACCGGGAGGCAAGGACATCTTCGCGCTGTCGCCGGATTCGGGAGCGATGCCCGGCATGCGTGTGAAATGACATGAACGAGCAGTCCGCGCCCGACATGACGGCGCGCATCGATGCCCTGCTCCCCCAGACCCAATGCACGCGCTGCGGCTACAGCGGCTGCCGCCCTTATGCCGCCGCCATGGCCGCCGGTGAGGCGCAAATCAATCAATGCCCGCCGGGCGGCCAGGCCACCATCGAGGCCCTGGCCCGTCTGCTGAACCGGCCGGCCTTGAGCTTGAACCCGGTCCACGGCCTGGAAACACCGCCCCGCATCGCCTGGATCGACGAGGCGCGCTGCATCGGCTGCGCGCGCTGCTTAGGCCCCTGCCCCGTGGACGCGATTGTCGGTGCCCAGAAGTATATGCACACCGTGCTCATCGAGCGCTGCACGGGGTGCGAGCTGTGCCTGCCGCCATGTCCCGTTGACTGCATCGAAATGCGCGCCGCTCCCGAGCCGGCCAAGAACCAACCGGCGCTGAATCGCGAGCGCTACGCAGCGCATACATCGCGGCTGCTCGACCAGGCGGCGGAAAGACAGCGCCAGCTCGAGGCGAAAAAGGCCCTCGTGGTGCGCCGCGAAAGCGCACCGTGAATCCGCAGAAGCGCCAGGAGATTTTCGCCCGCTTTCGGGCGGCCAACCCGCAACCGCGCACCGAATTGGTTTACGCCTCCGCGTTCGAACTGCTGGTGGCCGTCATCCTCTCCGCGCAGGCAACGGACAAAAGCGTGAACAAGGCCACGGCCGGGCTATTTCGCGCGGCAAACACACCCGCCGCGATGGCGGCGCTCGGTATCCAGGGGCTGGCCAGGTACATCAAGTCCATCGGCCTGTATAATGCCAAGGCCAAGAACATCATCGCCATGAGCCTGTTGCTGCTGGAAAGGCACGGCGGCGAGGTGCCGATGAGCCGCGATGCGCTCGAGGAGCTGCCCGGGGTCGGGCGCAAAACCGCCAACGTCATTTTGAATACCGCGTTCGGCCAGGCAACGATTGCCGTGGACACCCACATTTTTCGCGTCGCCAATCGCACGCGTATCGCACCAGGCAAGACGGTGCGCGAGGTCGAGGAGAAACTCATGAAATTCGTGCCGGTGGAGTTTCGCCACGACGCGCATCATTGGTTGATCCTGCACGGCCGCTATGTTTGCCGGGCGCGCCGCCCTTCCTGCCCGGGCTGCATCATCGCGGACCTGTGCGAGTATCCGCACAAGACGCCCGCATGAGCATCGTTGACCCGCAGAGCCGCGAACAATTGCGCCGTGCCTATGCGGAGGCCTGGGCCAAGCACCTGGCGAATGCGCTGCTCACGCCGCTCGAGGCGCTGATTACGGATGTGATCGGCGCGCATCCCGAATACCAAAGCATCCTCGCCGATGCCGACACCGCCATTGCATTCGAACACAGCGCCGGCGGCGAGGCCGAAAATCCGTTTCTACACATGGGCCTGCATCTGGCGGTTCGCGAACAGCTGTCCATCGACCGCCCTCCCGGGATTCGGGATTTGCACCGGCAGCTGCAGGCGCGCTACGGCGAAGCCCACCTCGCAGAGCATGCCTTGATGGAAGCCCTGGGTGAGGAGCTGTTCACCGCGCAGCGCAGCGGCCAACCCCCCGATGAGAAGCAGTATTTGACGCGCGCACGGCGTCATCTGGCAGCCCCCTCGTAAGGGCAAATGTTAAGGAAGCTTCATGTGCGCTTCATCGGTGCGGCTGAGCCCGGCCGCTATCCTGTCCGCCAGCAACAGTCTCCAGGAAGTGAAGCCATGCATCCGGCATTTGCGGCGGGCGCTCTGTGCCTCGGCATTTTGGTGTTCGCCGCCCAGCCGGCCGCATCCCAAACCTCTGAACCCTCGAACGCGCCGGTCTCCGCCGCCGCCAACGATGCCGCAGCGAAGCACGCCAAGCGCACCAGCTGCCTCAAAGAGAGCAAGACCAGAAAACTGGTCGGCGCCGAGAAGACCGCATTCTTGAAAGACTGTATCGGTGCGCCGCCGGAGCCCGTTTCGGCGAGCCGTGTTCCGCCCGCGGATCGACCCTGACCTTATAGTTTTCTGGCGGGCGCTGCGGTAATGGTGAGTCGCACGCTGTCCGGCGCCGCGTCGCTCAGTTGCAGAAAAAATGGCCGCGTCCCGTTCAGCTCGAACTCGACGATTTTATGCGGTGCACTGCAGCCACGCTGGCCTTGAAAATCCTTGGCCGCGACCAGCGCGCCGTCCGACACCACATCGATCCAGAACGGCATGTCGATGGCGATTCGATAGCTGCCGCGTGCGGGGAGCTTGAAGCTCACGATGCCCGCATGAGATTCCGGCTTCGGCGCTTTCTTGGCGGGCGAAACCGCAAATGTCACCTGCTCTTGCGGCATCAGTTTCAGCTCATACAGATGATTCAAGAGCACGCTGGGCGCGGTCTTCGGTGTCGTGCCGGCCGGCAAGGGTGTGGCGGCGGCGGCGAACAGCGCCCGCTCAGAGGTCACGTCCCATTTGAAATCTACGCAATCCTGCGCCCGCCCGGTGGCGCTGAGCGTAAGCAAGAGCAGCGCAATCAGCACGGACAGGCTGTTCCTGATCATTGAGGACGCTTCGGGATGTACAGATCCGTCAACGTACCGTCGAATGCCTCCGCGGCAAACGCCACCGTCTCCGACAGGGTCGGATGCGGGTGGATGGTCAAGGCGATATCGGTGGCGTCGGCGCCCATTTCAATGGCCAATGCCACTTCGGCGATCAGGTCGCCGGCATTGGTACCGACGATGCCGGCACCGATCACGCGATGCGTGTCTTTGTCGAACAGCAACTTGGTGAATCCGTCGTCGCGATTCAGCGCCAACGAACGGCCGCTGGCGGCCCAAGGAAAGACGCCCTTGCCGTACGGGATGCCCTGCGCTTTCGCCTCGGTCTCGGTGACGCCCGTCCACGCGATTTCCGGATCCGTATACGCGACCGAGGGAATCGAACGCACATCGAATGATGATCTATGTCCTGCAGCGACTTCCGCGGCCACCTTGCCCTGATGCCCGGCCTTATGGGCCAGCATCGGCGCACCAACGATGTCGCCGATGGCAAAAATATGCGGCACGTTGGTGCGCATTTGCCGGTCCACCTCGATGATGCCTCGGGCATTGACGTCGACGCCCGCCACGGCCGCATTGATGGTGTTGCCGTTCGCGGCTCGGCCCACGGAGACCAAGACCCGGTCGAAGAGTTGCGGTTCCGGCGAATCGGGCCCCTCAAAGGTCGCCCGCAGTCCTTGCGCAAGGGCCTCGAGCTTGGCCACTTTGGTCTTGAGGAGAATGCGCTCGTAGCGCTTTTCGATCCGCTTCTGCAACGGACGCAGCAGATCGCGATCCGTGCCCGGCATCAGGCCGTCGCTCAGTTCCACCACGCTGACCTGGACCCCGAGCGCGTCGTAGACACACGCCATTTCCAAGCCGATGATGCCGCCGCCGATCACCAGCAAGCGCTTGCAATCGACCGGCAACTGCAGCGCCCCGCTCGAATCGATCACTCTCGGATCATCCGGCAGACCCGGCAGGCGCGCGGATTCTGATCCGGCCGCAATGATGCATTGCTTGAATTCCACACGGCGTACGCCATCCGCGCCTTTGACTTCGAAGGCATGGGGACCCACGAATTTCGCTTCGCCCTGAACGAGATTCACCTTGCGCTGCTTCGCCAGCAGCATCAGGCCGTTGGTCAATCTCGTGACGACTTTGTTTTTCCAAAGGCGCAGGCGATCGCGGTCGATCTGCGGCTTGCCGAAGACGATGCCGTTCTCAGCCATGTCGGCGGCCTCTTCGATCACCTTGGCCGCATGCAGCAGGGCCTTTGACGGGATGCAGCCGTCGTTGAGGCACACGCCGCCGAGCACCGGCCAACGTTCGATCAGCGTCACGTTGAGACCCAAGTCCGCCGCGCGAAATGCCGCCGTATAGCCGCCGACACCGGCGCCCAGCACGACGACATCCACCGCTCCGGCGGGAGCGGCTCCGGCCGGGGTGCTCACGGCAGCGCGCCGTGCGGGTTCTGCTGCAGACGCAGAAGATGCGACTCCGGCTGGCGCGGAAGCTGCGGCTCCGGCTGGCGCGGGCGCGGGTGCCACCTCGGGTCCCAGTGCAGGCACCGCGGCTTTCGCAGGCACCGCAGCTTGCGCAGGCGCCGCAGCTTGCGCGGGCGCCGCCGAGGCGGCCGCCGCGGCCTCCTCCGATTCAACTGTTGCGATCAGCATGCCCGAGGAAACCGTGTCGCCCTTTTTGACCGCGATCGAATTGATCACACCCTTCACCGGCGAGGGCACATCCATCGCGGCCTTGTCGGATTCCAGCGTGAGCAGCGGATCTTCAACCGCGACCTTGTCACCCTTCTTGACCAGCACATCCAGCACGGAGACGCCCTTGGCGTCACCGAGATCCGGAACGCGCACCTCGACCACGCTCATAGCAGCGCCTTAGGCTCACCGAGCGTTTTGGCAAGAAACACCACGAAGCGGGCGGCTTCGGCACCGTCGATGACGCGGTGATCATAGGACAGGGACAGCGGCAGCATCAGGCGCGGAACGAAGGCGCCCCGCTCGTACACGGGTTTCAGCGACGATCTCGACACGCCGAGGACCGCCACCTCGGGCGCATTGATGATGGGCGTAAAATACGTCCCACCGATTCCTCCCAGACTCGATATGGTAAAGCTGCCGCCGTGCATCTCTGCGGCTTTGAGTTTTCCGGTCCGGGCCTTCTCCGACATCGTCGCCAGTGCGCGCGCGATCGCATAGGTATCGAGTTGATCGGCATTCGCAATCACCGGCACCACCAATCCGTTCGGGGTATCGGCGGCGAAGCCGATATTGAAATATTTCTTGAAAACCAGATTCTCCCCGGATTCATCGAGCGAGGCGTTGAATCGCGGGAATTCCTCGAGGGCCCGAATGCAGGCCTTGATGATGAACACCAGCGGCGTGAGCCGCACGCCTTCTTGAGAAGCCTTCTCTTTCAAGGCGGCGCGCGCCGCCTCCAGCTCGGTGATGTCGGCATCTTCGTGCTGGGTGACATGCGGCAGATTCAGCCAGCTCGCCTGCAGCCTCGTGCCCGAGATCTTTTGTATTCGGGAGAGCGGTTTGATCTCGATGGCCCCGAACTGGGCAAAATCAACGACCGGTACCCGCGGCAAAGCCGCCGCAGGCGCTCTCGCCGATGCCGCGGTCAGCAAGCTCTTGACGTGAGCCTTGACGTCATCCTGGGTGATGCGGCCCTTGATGCCGGTGCCCATCACCTTCCCCAAATCCGCCCCCAGCTCGCGCGCAAACTTGCGAACCGACGGACTGGCATGCGCCCTTGAAAATGCCTGTTCGTCAACTGCGGCACGCTCCTGGCGCGGCGCGGCCGGTGGATTCGGCGCGGCGGGCGCTGCGGTGCGCGGCGCGGCAGCGGGCGGGGCGGCAGCCGGTCGTGCGGCCGGCGGCGTCGGGCCGGGGGCGGCGCCGGATGCGGTGCTCGCCGCGGGCGCTTTTTCCGGCGGCGCTGCGGCGCTGGGGGATGCGGCCTTGTTTCCGTTTGACTCCGGCGCCGCGGCCGGCTTGTCGGCGGGCGCATCCGCGGCTGCGGCCGCCTCGATCAACAAAATCAACGAGCCCTCGGAGACCTTATCGCCGGTTTTCAGCTTGACCTGGGCGATCTTTCCCGCCACCGGGGAGGGCACGTCCATGGCGGCTTTTTCGGTTTCAATCGTGACCAGCGGCGTTTCCTTCTCGATCTGCTGACCGTCTTTGACCAGCACGTCGATGACGTTCACGTCCTTGAAACCGCCGATGTCCGGCACTGTGACTTCGATTGGGCTTGCCATGATCTAGACCGACACGGGATTGGATTTTTCCGGATCGATTCCGAAAGCCTGCATGGCTTTATTCACGGTCTGCTTGTCGATCTTGGCTTCATCGGACAGTGCTTTGAGCGCAGCCACGACCACGTAGTGGCGATCGACTTCAAAGAAGCGCCGCAGCTCCGCGCGCGAATCGCTGCGGCCGAAGCCGTCCGTTCCCAGTACCCTGTACGGGCCCGGTACCCATTGCCGAATTTGATCAGCCACGGTTTTCATGTAGTCGGTGGCGGCGATGAATGGGCCCTCGCGATTCGCCAACGTCTGCTCGACATAGTTCTGCTTGCGCGGCTCGCCCGGGTGCAGCATGTTCCAGCGCTCGATCGCGAGCGCATTCTTGCGCAGCTCGCTGAAGCTCGTCACCGAATAGACATCGGCCGGCACGCCGTAGCTGCGCTCCAGTATTTCGGCGGCTGCCAGCACTTCGCGCAAGATCGTGCCCGAGCCGAACAGCGTCACGCGCACTTTGCCGCGTCCGCCGGTTTGCAGCAGGTACATGCCGCTCAAAATGCCCTGCGCCGCGCCGGCCGGCATCGCCGGATGCGCGTAATTCTCATTCATGCAGGTGATGTAGTAGAAAATGTTTTCCTGGTCCTGGTACATGCGCCTGAGGCCGTCCTGCACGATCACCGCCAGCTCATAGGCGTAGGTGGGATCATAGGCCACACAGTTCGGCACCGTGGTCGCGACCAATTGGCTGTGGCCGTCCTGATGCTGCAATCCCTCGCCGGCAAGCGTCGTGCGTCCCGCGGTGCCGCCCACGAGGAACCCGCGCGCCTGGCTGTCGCCCGCCGCCCAGATGAAATCGCCGATCCGCTGAAAACCGAACATCGAGTAATAGATGTAAAAAGGCACCATGCTCACGCCGTGATTCGAATAAGCCGTGGCCGCGGCGATCCACGAACACATGCTGCCCGCTTCATTGATGCCCTCTTCGAGAATCTGGCCCTGCTTGTCTTCGCGGTAGAACATGAGCTGATCCGCGTCCTGCGGCGTGTACAGCTGCCCCACGGACGAATAAATGCCCACCTGCCGAAACATCCCCTCCATGCCGAAGGTTCGCGCCTCGTCGGGAACGATGGGCACGATATGCTTGCCGATGTTCTTGTCCTTGACCAAGCTGGTCATCATGCGCACCAAGGCCATGGTCGTCGATATCTCGCGGTCACCCGTGCCCTCCAGCAGCGTGCTGAAGGCCTCGAGCGGCGGCACGACGAGGGGCGGTGCGGCCGAGTTGCGTGCGGGCAGGTAACCGCCCAGCGCGGCGCGCCGATCTTGCAGGTACTTCAGTTCCTCGCTGTCCTCGGCGGGCTTTCTGAAAGACAGGCCTGCGATTTCCTCGTCGGTGATCTGGATATTGAAGCGATCGCGGACCTCCTTGAGGTTGTCATCGGTGAGTTTCTTCTGTTGATGGGTGGAGTTGAGGCCTTCGCCCGCCTTACCCATGCCGAAGCCTTTCACGGTTTTCGCCAGAATCACCGTGGGCGCGCCCGTGTTCGCCACGGCCGACGCATACGCCGCGTAGACCTTTTGCGGATCGTGTCCGCCGCGGTTCAAATGCCAGATCTCCTCATCCGACATGTTCGCGACCATCTCTTTGAGCTCGGGATACTTGCCGAAGAAATGTTCGCGCGTATACGCACCGCCTTTGGATTTGAAATTCTGGTATTCGCCGTCCACGCATTCTTCCATCACGCGCTTGAGGAATCCCTTTTGATCCCGTTCCAGCAGCGGATCCCAGCGCCCGCCCCATAAAACCTTGATGACGTTCCAACCGGCCCCGAGAAACGCCGCTTCGAGTTCTTGAATGATCTTGCCGTTGCCGCGCACCGGACCGTCGAGCCGCTGTAAATTGCAGTTGATCACGAAGATCAGATTGTCCAGCTTCTCGCGCACCGGCATGGTGAGGGCACCCATCGACTCGGGCTCGTCCATTTCGCCATCGCCCAGGAATGCCCAGACTTTCCGATCGGAGGGAGTGACGATGCCGCGATGCTCCAAGTAGCGCTGAAATCGCGCCTGGAAAATCGCCATCATCGGACCCAAGCCCATCGACACCGTGGGGAATTGCCAGAAGTCCGGCATCAACCAGGGATGCGGATACGAGGACAACCCGCCGCCGCGCACCTCTTGGCGGAAACGCTGCAGCTGGCCCTCGTCCAAGCGGCCTTCCAGGTAGGCGCGGGCATAAATACCCGGACTGGAATGCCCTTGCATAAAGATCATATCGCCGGGATGGGCTGCGCTGCGGGCGCGCCAGAAATGGTTGAAGCCCACCTCGTACAGGGTCGCGGCGGAGGCGTAAGTGGCGATGTGTCCGCCATACTCGGAGTTCGTGCGGTTGGCCTGCACCACCATGGCCAGTGCATTCCATCGAATATAGGCTTCGTTGCGCCGCTCCAGCGAGCGGTCGCCGGGATATTCCGGCTCCTGTGCTTTGGAAATGGTGTTCAGATACGCGGTGTTCGGCTTGAAGGGCAGGTACGCGCCGGACCGGCGCGTAAAGTCCACCAACTTTTCCAGCAGGAAATGCGCGCGTTCCGGGCCCTGCGCACGCATGACCGAATCGATGGATTCCAGCCACTCCTGGGTTTCAGTGGGATCGATGTCTTCGAACGGCGATTGTTGCGTCATAAATGCACAGACCCACGTGTCCTGTTAAGATGGCAGGCACGTTACAGCGCGCCAGCGCCGACTGCCACTAAGTTTACCCGGGCTATCTTCGGGGTTTGGTTTTTCACGGTCAAGAAGGAGCCCGGAATCCTCGGGCTCTTGGGATGAAGTCGCGATACCTTTGCAGTTTTTAAGATATGCCGACTCGCTTGCCCTTAGACCGTCTCCTCGTGCCCGTGCGCCAAATCGGCGCGCATATTACCGCAAGAACACTCGCGCGCTACGCCAGTGCGTTGCTGTTCCTGCCGCTCGCGCCGTCCCAGGCCGATTGGAATGCGCTGCCGCATGGCGCGCTGCTGCGCGCGCTGTACGAGCGCAAAGTGCGCAAGGCCGGCGACACGTTTCACCTGCGTGTCGGCCCCAAGGCGCAGACTCTCCTGATCGTCGCATGCGTGGCCGACGAGGCGAGCACCTTCGAGCGGCTCCAGGCGGCCGGTAAACTCGCACGCAGCGCCTTGGACGGCGACCCGCCGTCGCTGCTGGTGTGGCAACAGGGATGCGCAGCGGAGCCTGCGGAGGCCACGTTCAATACCATCGTGGCGGCCCTCGAGGCTGCCGCGTTTCGCTTCGCGACGTTCAAGAGCAAGCCCAAAGCCCGCACGCCGCTCACGCGTATTGACCTCGCGCGGCGCGAAAAGTTGCCGGGTCTGGAGGTGACGCTGGCGGGCGCGGCCGGCAACAATCTCGCCCGATGGCTTACCGCGCTGCCGCCCAATGTCTTGGATGCCGGAATCTATCGACGGCTGCTCAAGCAGTTCGCGCAGCGGTTGCGTGTGAGCTTCAAGTACTATGGCGAGACGCAGCTCAAACGTTTGGGCGCGGGGGCTTTTCTCGCGGTGGCCCGCGGCAATGGCAGGCGCGACGCGGGTATCGCCTGCCTCTCCTACCGGCCGCGCGGAGCCGCGGCTCCCGCCGTGAGCCTGGTCGGCAAGGGCATTTGTTTCGACACCGGCGGAACGAATTTGAAGGCGCACAAGAGCATGCTCGAGATGCACACCGACATGGAAGGCAGCGCCGTCGCACTGGGAAGCCTGTATGCCTTGCACGCGCTGCGCTCGCCGCTGGCCGTGGATTGTTGGCTGGCGATCACGGAGAACCGCATCGGACCGCTCGCCTACAAGCCTCAGGATGTCGTTCGAGCCGCGAACGGTACGACCATTCAAGTGATTCATACCGATGCCGAGGGCCGCATGGTGCTCGCGGATGCGCTCAGTCTCGCGGCGGCGAAGAAGCCGCGCGCCATCATCGACTATGCAACGCTCACCGGTGCCTGTGTTTACGCGCTGACCGAACGCTACAGCGGCGCCTTCACCAACCGCCCCGAAGCACGCGCTCACATCGAATCGGCCGGCAGCATCAGCGGCGAGCGAGTCTGGTGCTTCCCGATGGATGTGGACTACGACACGGACTTGGAGAGCAGCGTCGCCGACGTGATGCAATGCGCCGTGGACGGCAAGGGCGATCACATTTTGGCCGCACGATTTTTAAACCGGTTCGTGCCGAATGACATCGCCTGGCTGCACCTCGATCTTGCGGCGGGCACGCGGCACGGCGGCTTGGGCCACATCACCACGGAGATCACCGGTTTCGGCGTGCGCTACACCCTGGAGCTGTTGCGCAGCGGCTGGCCTTCCGCCTCTGGGAGGTCGGCATGAGTCGCATCAGCATTCAACGGCCGGACGACTGGCACGTCCACCTGCGCGATGGCGAGGCGCTGAAGGCCGTGGTCGGATTCACCGCGCATCGCTTCGGACGAGCCATCGTGATGCCGAATCTGAAGCCCGCGATCACGACCACCGAGATGGCACACGCCTATCGGCAGCGCATTCTGGCGGCCTTGCCCGCGGACACCCGATTCGAGCCGCTGCTCACGCTGTATCTGACCGACAGGACGAGCGTCGATGAGATCGATCGCGCCCACGCCGCGGGCTTCATCCACGGCGTCAAGTTCTATCCGGCCGGCGCGACCACGCATTCGGCCGCCGGCGTCACCGACATCCGGCATGTCCACGAGGCCCTCGCCCGGATGGAAAAGCTCGGCATGCGGTTGCTGGTGCACGGCGAATCGACGCAGGCCGAGGTCGACGTGTTCGATCGCGAGACCCACTTCATCGATTCGGTGCTCGCGCCGCTGCTCGATCGCTTCCCGGCACTGAAGGTGGTCTTCGAACACATCACCACGAAGCGCGCGGTGGAATTTGTCCATGCGGCCCGCGCCGGGGTCGCGGCCACGATCACCCCGCAGCACCTGCTGCACAACCGCAATGCGATTTTCACGGGCGGCATCCGGCCGCACTTCTATTGCCTGCCCATACTCAAGCGCGAGCGTGACCGGCAGGCGCTGCTCGAGGCCGCCACCGGCGGCAGTGCGCGGTTTTTCCTCGGCACCGACAGCGCGCCCCACGAACAGGCCACGAAGGAAAATGCCTGCGGATGCGCCGGCATGTTTACCGCTCACGCCGCGATCGAGCTGTACGCCGAAGCATTCGAATCGGTCGGCCGGCTCGACCGGCTGGAGGCATTCGCCAGTCATTTCGGCGCCGATTTCTACGGGCTGCCGCGGCACACCGAGCGCATCACCCTGCTGAAGGAAAACTGGACCGCGCCTGAGCGCTACGGGTTCGGCCAGGGTGCGCTCATTCCCTACCGCGCCGGCGAGACGATCCCTTGGCGGCTCGCGCCATCCTGAGGAGCCAGTCCCTTAAAACCCATGTCGCAGCTTCCACCCATTACCTTTGCCACGCGATTCCGCGGCTTTCTGCCCGTGGTGATCGATGTCGAGACCGGCGGATTCAATTCACAGACCGATGCGCTGCTGGAAATTGCCGCGGTGCTCATCGACATGCGCAGCGACGGCACGCTGGTGCGCGGCGAAACGCACCGCTTCCACGTCATCCCGTTTCCCGGCAGCAATCTGGAACCCGCATCGATGGCCGTCACGGGCATCGACCCGCATCATCCGCTGCGGCCCGGCATCACCGAAGAAGACGCGCTGCAGCGGATTTTCAAGGAAGTCAGGACCGCCGTGCGCAACGCGGACTGTACCCGTGCGGTGCTGGTCGGCCACAATGCCTCGTTCGACCTCAACTTCCTGAATGCGGCCGTGGCGCGCACCCAGGTGAAGCGCAACCCGTTTCATCCCTTCTCGAGTTTCGATACCGCGACGCTGGGCGGCATCGCCTTCGGCCAAACCGTATTGATGCGCGCCACCCTGGCGGCGGGCCTGGAATGGGACAGTTCATCAGCCCATTCCGCGGCCTATGACGCGGAGCGCACCGCCGATTTGTTTTGCATCGTGTGCAATCAATTCCAAGGCGTATTCGACGCCGGCCGCAGGCGTCTCGCCGCCATGGGTCCGCTCGAAGTGGAGATTGACCCGCCGGGCCCTTGAGAGCCTCGAGCGGCTACGGTCCTTGGGCGGCTACGGCCTCAAGCGGCTACGGCACCGGCATCGGCCAGCAGTTGTTTCAATTCGCCGCTCTTGTACATCTCCAGGGTGATGTCGCAGCCGCCGACCAGTTCTCCGTTGACATAGAGCTGAGGAAAGGTGGGCCACTTCGAGTAGGTTTTCAGCGCTTCGCGCACTTCCGGGTCTTCGAAAATATTGATGTGCGCAAACTGCGCCTTGCAGGCCCGCAGGGCCCCGACGGTCTGTGCGGAAAATCCGCATTGCGGGAAGTCGGGGGTGCCTTTCATGTAGAGGACCACCGGCGCGGCCGACAGCTGGTTCTTGATGCGTTCAATGGCGTCCATCATCGATACTCTCCAAATGATTCATTGAGATTAAGTCCGGTCGCGCGCTCGCCCAAGGTGCGCAGCAGCGCCCGTTGCTGGGGATGACTCATCCTTGGCCAACGGGCGATTTCCTCGATTGTACGATAACAGCCCCGACAGTACCCGTTTGCGTCGAGGGCGCAAATATTGATGCAGGGCGATAAGGGCGGAGCGCTGAACTCGGACATCGTTGAATTATTGGGGTCAGTCCCCTATTCTTCCAGTCTGCCGCAACGCACGATCCGCGCCGTGGCGTGATCCGACGCACAACAAATGGAGGGGAATCGCATGAACCCGTTAACAACCGTCAAATGGCCTCTAATCATAGGTTTCGTGCTTTCGGTCGTGATCGCCGCGCTGGTGGACGGCGGCCTGAACTTCAATACATTGACCATGGCGGCCCTGGCGCGCTGGCTGCACATCATATCGGGCATATTCTGGATCGGCCTTTTGTACTACTTCAATGCCGTGCAGACCCCTGCCATGGCGGTGGCAGCGGCCGACAAAGGCGGCCCGGGCGGCGCCGGCATCAATAAATACGTCGCGCCCCGCGCGCTGTTATGGTTCCGTTGGGCCGCGCTGGCCACCTGGATCATGGGCGCGTGGCTGCTGTCGCAGACCCATGGCCGCTTCATCGGCGCCTTCACCCTGGGTCTGCTCGACACGCCGGTGTCGAGGCCCAACCTGATCATGGGCATCGGCGTGTGGTTCGGCACCATCATGCTCTTCAATGTCTGGGGACTGATTTGGCCCAATCAGAAGAAGATTCTGGGCATCGTGCCGGCCACGGACGAGGAGAAGGCGAAGGCACGCAAGGTGGCCTTGTACGCCTCGCGCACGAACTTCCTGCTGTCGATTCCGATGCTGATGTGCATGATCGGACCGACGCACGGTCTGCCGTTCTAAGATGACCGGTTCGGCGCCGCCGGCCGGTTCGGCGCCGCTGAGCGGCTCGGTGCGGCCGGCGGTGCCGATGCCCAAAGACCTGCCGCTTCACGTGGCCGCGGCGCTCGCGGAAGATATCGGCAGCGGCGATCTGACCGCGGCGCTGATCCCGCAGGCAATGTCCGGCCGCGCCACCGTGATGACGCGCGAAAGCGCGATTCTCTGCGGCATCCCGTACGTGGAGGAGAGCTTCAGACAAGTCGATTCAGCCGTGAGTTTTCAATGGCGGGCGGCTGAGGGCGATCCGGTGAGCGCCGATCAAACCCTGTTCACCGTGGAAGGACCGGCACGCGCGCTGCTCACCGCCGAGCGCTGCGCGCTCAATTTCCTGCAATTGCTCAGCGGCACGGCAACCGCCGCCCATTCCTACGCGGTGCTGCTGGAGGGCACGGCGTGCCGGCTTCTCGACACGCGCAAGACCATTCCCGGATTGCGCACGGCGCAAAAATACGCCGTGAGGGTCGGCGGCGGCCACAATCACCGCATGGGACTTTTTGACGGCATCCTCATCAAGGAGAACCACATCGCGGCGGCAGGATCGATCGCCTTGGCGGTTGCCGCCGCCAAACGCAGCGCCGGAACCATCCCCGTCGAAGTGGAGGTCGAGAATCTGGCGCAGCTGGAGCAGGCGATCGATTCCGGCGCCGATATCGCCTTGTTGGATAATTTCTCGCTGCCGGCCCTGCGCGAGGGCGTGGCAATGAACGCCGGCGCGAAGCGGCGCTTGAAGCTTGAAGCCTCGGGGGGAATCACCACTGAGACCATCCGCGAGGTGGCGAAAACCGGCGTGGATTTTATTTCCGTCGGCAGCATCACCAAGCATGTGCGCGCCGTGGATTTATCGATGCGCTTCGAATGGCGCGGCGGCGCCTGAGTCGAACGCTTAAGATCCCAGATGGGCGGTCAGTCGCCCGTCAAACGCTGTTGGCAGCCTTCAGTACCCGTTGCGGTTGCGACACGCCGTAGCCTTGCGCGTAGTCGACACCCAGGCTTTGCAGCATGTTGATGATTTCCTGGTTCTCCGCGAACTCGGCGATGGTCTGCTTGCCGGTCAGGTGGCCGATCTCATTGATCGAGCGCACCATCTCGCGGTCGATAGGGTCATGCAGAATCTCTTTGACGAAGCTGCCGTCGATCTTCAGATAATCCACCGGGAAGTGCTTCAAATAGCCGAACGATGACAAGCCCGTGCCGAAGTCATCGAGGGCGAACTTGCAGCCCAGCTCCTTCAAGGCCTGGATGAAGCGATTGGCCTGCGAGAAGCTGGCGATCGCCGCCGTTTCCGTGATCTCGAAGCAAATTTTCGTCGCATCCAAGCCGCTGCGGTGAAATTGATCGATCACATAGGGCAGGAATTTGTCGTCGCCCAAACTCTGGCCCGATAGGTTGATCGAGCACATGGTGAGCTTCTCGCGCTCATCGGCCTCCGACACCAGCCAGCGGAAGGCATTTTCAATGACCCAGCGATCGATGCTCGGGGTGATCCCGTAGCGTTCCGCCGCCGTCATGAAATTATCCGGTCCGACGATCTTGCCGGCCTCATCGCGCATGCGCAGCAAGAGCTCGTAGTGCGCGCCCGCTTCGGTTTTCTGCAGCGGCATGATGGTCTGCCGGAACAGCTCGAATCGCCCCTCTTCCAGCGCATTGTTGATGCGGGCCGCCCATTGCATCTCGCGGCGGCGGCGCATGAGATCGATGTCGTTTTCCTCGAAGCTGTGGACGCGATTGCGCCCCGCTTCTTTCGCTGCCTGGCAGGCGCTGTCGGCGGCGCTCAACACGGCGGCGACGTCGGCATTGTCCGCGGAGATGGGCACCACGCCGATGCTGGCCCCCAGGCGGAACGTGCGTTCTTCCCAGGTGAATTTGAAGTTGCGCACCGCCTCGCGCAGCGCCTCGGCCGTGCGCATCGCTTCGTCCAGCGAGCAGCTCTCCAGCAGGATGCCGAATTCATCGCCGCCCAGGCGCGCCAGCGTATCGCGCCATCGGACCTTGGACTTGAGCAGCGCGCCGACCTGGCCGAGCAGCGCATCTCCCGCGCTGTGGCCGCAGGTGTCGTTGACGATCTTGAATTGGTCCAAATCGAGGACGCACAGCGCATAAGAGGTCTCGCGCGCCTTGGCGCTCTTCAGCGCCCGCTCCATGCGATTTTCAAATTCGCGCCGATTGACCAGGCCGGTCAGCACGTCATGGCTGGCGTGATAGCTCAAACGGCGGTTCAGTTCGCGCGCCTCGCTGACATCGTGGAACACCAGCACGCCGCCGGAAACCGCCCCGCTGCCGTCGCGGATGGGCGAGGCGGTGCTTTCCACGTAAATCTCATTGCCGTCGCGGCGGATCAGGAGCATCGGCCGCACCGACTTGATCGACCGGGTGCGGCGGATGGCGACCGCGAGCGGATTTTCCAGCGGTTCGCAGGTTTCTTCGTGGAAGGCCCGGAATATCTCCTCGATGGCGCGCCCTTGGCTGTCCTCGAGTCGCCATCCGGTGAGCGCCTCGGCCACCGGATTCACATAGTCGATGACGCCTTTGGCGTCGGTGGTAATGACGCCGTCGCCGATGCTCTGCAGCGTGATCTGGGCACTTTCCTTCTCGCGAAACAACGCCTCTTCGTAGAGTTTGCGCTCGGTGATGTCCAGCTCGACGCCGACCAGGCGCAGCAGGCGGCCCTTGTCGTCGACTTTGGCCTTGGCGCGGCTGATGACCCAGCGCCACTCTCCGGTCGCGTGACGCATGCGATGCAGACTCTCGAAAATCGGCGTCTTGCCGGCGACGTGATCGCGGATGGCGGCCTGTACCCGCGACATGTCATCAGAGTGCACCAGGGTGCGCCAGTCGGGCGCCTCGCCCACATCATTCTCATCGTAGCCCAGCATGGCTTTCCAGCGCGGCGAGAGATACACGCGGTTGTTGAGCGTATCGAAATCCCACAGACCGTCGTTGGCGCTGTGGATGGCGAGCTCGTTGCGTTCTTCCAGGTCCTCGAGTTGACGCTGAATCTCGATCCGGTCGAGTCCGGTGGCCAGGCTGCTGCCCACCAGCTTCATCAGCAGGTGCAGCTGCACATCCCAATGGTCGCGGGGAAGGGCATTGGCGATACCCAACAAACCCGCGGCTCGACCCTTGATGGAGTAGACGATGAGCAGCACGGAGCCTATCCCCAGGTGACTCCAAAGCGCCGCATCGACCGCTTGGTCCTCGCGCGGAGCACCGGTGTCGCGCAGTTCAGAAACCCGCAGCGGCGCCAGGCGCGATTGCAGCCAGGGCAGCTCATCGAAGGAATGACCGCGCAGCTGCGCAGGATTGCCGGTCGCCAGCATGCCGCGCGCGACTTGGACGTCGCCGATCTGGGTCAGATCAGGGTCTATGGCGATGTGAAAGGCGGCATCGACGCGAGTAGCGTCACGCAGCAGTTCCAGATTGACAATGAGGGTGTCGAGGGCGGTGGCCGCGGTCATCGTTTGAAAATCAACCGCGATCTTGGTGCAAATGACGTCAAGCCCCACCGCGGGTCGCGCGCCGCGCCGCGGCCAGGTGTGCGAGGACAATATGTCCGAGGCAGTCAAGTCAAGCTGACGGGGATCCTTGGGTGCTATTGCCATGCGCCTTCACTGGTCCCGCAGAGAGTTACGGTTGTAGATCAATAGTTTGCCACTCTATCGCGCATGAAACTCGAATGCGTCACACAGTTCTTCAGCACCATGTTTGGAATTACGATTGGATTCTCGCATAAGTTGTAAGGAATACAAGCTAAGCAATTGTATTAATAGGGCTTCAGCTAAAGCAGGATCTCGGCGTCGCATGGGAGGCAGGACCCCTCACTTCAGCGCTAACCTTGCAGTTTCGAACAATTGCCTAAGCCTCTGTTCCATATCAGCTTGCAGGTGCTCCAATGCGGCCGCGTCCAATCCTTTGGCGACGTAGACCGGCTCGCCGACCGCAATCACCACGCGCGCGCCGATCTTGGGAATGACGAAACGGTCCCAGCTGATCTTCCAGGCGCGGGAGGCCGCATAGCTCAACGGAATGATGGGCCGCTGCGAGAGCTGCGCGAGCAGCAAGGCACCGGGCTTGAACTTCCACGCGGGCCCGCGCGGTCCGTCCGGCGCAATGACGGGCGAAATGCCCTCATGAACCAACGCCTGGTAGAAGTCGCGCAAGGCGCGGGCACCGGTGTGCGAGGATGAGCCGCGGATCACTTCGCCGCCCAACCTGCGAACGATCAGGGCGCCAAATTCCCCATCGACCGAGGGACTGATCAACACCCCCAATTTCACGCCGGCAGCGCGCTGATCGAACAAATACTTGGCGCAGAACAGCTGGTGTTGATGCCAGTACACCGGGATGAAGGATGGCGAGCGCGCGAGCGCAGCGGTAATGTGCCCGGCACCGATGATGCGCTCGACTCTGCACCAGCCGACAACCAATCG
>Ga0210393_10000623_pt1 | contig 31764 bp, 40 predicted proteins | sample IncBWC27OmetaG_FD_160068 | JGI IMG/M metagenome (GOLD analysis project Ga0210393, IMG submission 160068) | Forest soil microbial communities from Barre Woods Harvard Forest LTER site, Petersham, Massachusetts, United States - Inc-BW-C-27-O ...
GGCGCGATCCCTGATGGTCGCTACGCCGCCAAGATCATCGCGGTGGAGCGGAAAGAGGGCAAGGAATCCGGGGAGCCGTATTTGGAGCTAACGTGGGAAGTCACCTCCAAGAAGTGCAACGGCCGGGAGGTTCGGTTCGATAACTACTCGCTGCAGCCCCAGGCGCTCTGGCGGCTGAAAGGCATGCTGGAGGCGATGGAAGTCGAGATCCCGGACGGTGAGCAGGACATCGACTTCGACGACCTCATGGGCAGCGAGACCGAGTGCATTATCGAGGTGACCGGCCAGCCCTCGCCGGATGGCGACAAGACCTACGCCCGCGTCACCGGGCACGCGCCGCTGTCGGACGGGGACACCGTGGACGACGACGCAGAGGACGAGAAACCCGTACGCCGCAAACCTGCGAAGGATGAAGACGAGGACGACGAGCCGCCGAAACGCCGCAAGCCCACCGCGAAAGACGACGACGAAGATGAGGACGAGGATGAGCCTCCGAAGCGTCGCGCGAGCAAAAAGGACGACGATGACGAGGAGGAAGACGAGGACGAGAAGCCCTCCAGCAAGAAGGTCAAGAAGGGTGCTAAGGTGAAATTCAAGGACGAGAAAAACAAACTCACCAAGGGCGTGATTGACAGCATCGATGGAGACACCGCAGTCGTCACCTCCGATAGCGGAGATTACGAAATAAGCATCGACGAGTTGACCGTCGTAGGTTGACCGTCATCGGTTGATTAGTCACCAGAGTCCCGCCCCGCGGCGTGAGTCCCAGCCATCAGACCCCACGGGGCGCTCTGGTGTTACGGGCAGCCGCGGGGTCTGGGCTGAGAACCTTATGAAGTTGAGAGGTTATCAAAACGAAGCCGTAGCCAAAGCGCTCAACCTCATGCGCGAAGGAGGTGGTTTTGGGCTATGGATGGAAATGCGCACGGGCAAGACCGTCACCGCGATAAAAATCGCTGACACTGTGCAGCCCGCGCACCTGTGGATCATCTGCCCCAAGGCCGGTGGTGCGGCGCCCGAGGTGTGGTGGCGCGAGATCGGCAAGTGGATGAAGCTCCATAATGGGTTGGATAACACCCAGATCCGCGTTGAGAATTACGAGCAGTGGGTCAGCAAACGCCGTGCGGTGTACAAGGAGGCCAAAGCCGTCCGCGACCTCATGGTCATCTGCGATGAGTCGCACTACACCAAAGCCCGTGGCACAGCCCGCTCCCGCGTCGTACGGCGCCTGGGCAAGTACGCCCGCTGGCGGCTGGCGCTCACGGGCACCCCCATCGCACAGGGGCCCCAGGACGCTTGGGCGCAATTTAACTTCATTGATCCTGAGATTTTCGGCAAGTTCGATAACACCTACGAAGATCCGAAAACCCAGAAAGTCATCCTGGAAGAGGGTTTCGAGGGCCGCTACCTGATTCGCGGCGGGTACAACAAAAAGGACGTCGTCGGTACCCGCAACGAGGAGGAGTTTTACGCGAAGTTCCATGCGCATTCCTACCGCAAGACGCTGCGGGAGGCCCGCGACAAGCCGTTGATGCTCAAGTACACGACCGTCCCCGTGGAGCTGAAGAAAGCGACCCGCATCGCCTACGAGGAGCTGAAACAGGACCTGATCACGGAAGTCAACAAGACTAAAGTCCGTGTCAAGAACGTGTTGGCCAGTCTCACCAAGCTGCAGCAGATCACGGGCGGCAGTGTGCTGGTCGCCCCTGAGGTGGAAGGTGAGAAGCCGACGCTATTGGATATCAGCCGGGAGAAGCTCTACGAGCTGACTCGCCTCATCCGGCAGACCCAAGCGGAGCACCCCGGCAAGTTCATTGTAATTGCGCGGTTCATTCACGAGATCGACCGCATCGCCGCCGAAGTGCGCCGGCTGGGATACAGTGTCGCGGTGGTACGCGGCGGGGAGCCCTACGATGGCAAGTTCCGGGAAGACTGCATCGTCTTGCAGATCCAGTCGGGTATCGCGGTGGATATGTCACAAGCGAGTTGCATAATCTGTTACTCAATTGACTTCTCGATGATCAATTTCGAGCAGGCACGCTTTCGCATACTTGACTTTGAGAAGCCGATCGGGCATTACTACTTTATTAGCGCTATTGACACCATCGACGAAGACATCTATTTAGCGATAACAAGAAAGCGCGGCGTGGCTAAATTGATCTGCGACGTTTATAGGACGAGGAAAGCAGCATGAGCGAGATAAAACGGTATAATTTGGCGCCCTGCAGTGCGGGGATTCTGGAGACGGCCAACCCGGACGGATCTTGGTGCTGTTGGTACGACGTCGAAGCACTCCAGAAAGAGCTGCAGGAGATGACCGGGAAGGCCGTCGCCGCTGTCTGGCTAATCCCCGAGGACATTATTACGGATGAGCTTCGAACCCTCGCGCAACGGGCGCGCGACGTGTTCTCGGGGGAAGATCAACGCACCATCGTGAGGTTGCGCGATCAGGTGGCGCGTCTGCAGGATGCTTTGGAGCATGCGCTGCGCCCGCCACAAAACGGGGTCACTGGAGTGTACGGAGTGCGCTCTGACAGCGACGTTCGATTCGCTCTGATGATCACGCGGCTGTCACGATTCGAAAACGGCGGTATCGAGGTTGAGGTGCGTTTGCCATGAACGACACCGAGCCGCGTCGCATCCGCAAGATCATCCGCGAGCCCATTGACGCAGGCATACGAGAGCTGTTCGAAAGCCCAAAACACTATGTTGAGGAGCCGGTAAAACCGTTCCCGAAACCACCGCGCACGCGCAAGACGCTCACCTACGCCCTCACCAAGCCGCGGCCACAGGAAGGCTATGTGACGCTCACCGAGCTTGCCTCAGAACGAGGCATTCAGGCGCAGCTCGCGCGTCTTTGGGTCGCGCGTGCCAACATCGCTAAGCCCGACTCCCGTTGGTGGTGGAAGGAAGGCGGTCGCGAGTTGAAGCGCGTCCGTAAAGCACTGGGGCTGCCCACATGATCTGGCAAGTCATTGCGGGCATTGTGGCGGGGCTGTGGACGGGCTACATGATCGGCAGCGCCATTGGGCAAACTCGGGGTTACCAGATCGCCGCACGGGATTTCTGCCTCGGTTGGAACAGCGTTACGATGGAGAAACGCCCGCGTGTCTGAAAGCTCCTTTTGGCGGTATTTATCGAAGTTGCTCCCCAAAGAGGGACACTTCACCCGCATCGAGGCACATGACACCGCAGTGGGGTTTCCCGATATCCACTACACCCTGAACGGCACCTCCGGGACAATCGAACTCAAGGACGCAAAACGACCCGGTGCCAAGTACCCGTTCAAGGGGGAAAGCGGATTGCGCAGGAGCCAAATTACCTGGATGCAACAGGAAATCGACATAGCGCAAGGGTTGGTTTTCCTGGGGTTACAATGCGGCAACCGGGTTTATTTGTTGAAAGCGGACCTGTATTACGATGAGTTGCACCGTATGACAGAAGAAGACATTGCGCGGGTTGCCGCGGTACACTGGGTTAAAGGACCTCGCAAGCTCGTTGTTTTTGGTAATCGCTTACAAGAAATATTGAGTGGTGCGTTGTGATCACCAAAGAACCCGCAGACAAAACGCTCCGCGTGCAACTCGATGCACTCAACGCAGGGGTTGTCGCCGCGTTAGCCGCGCGCAAGGCGTGGATGGACGCGCGCATGGAAGATTTTTCCAATTTCAAAGTTGGTGACGAGGTGTACGACGCCAAAACGGGAGCACTACTAGGGGTAGTTTCGAAATTATACCGCTACTGGGGCAACCGTGACCCCCGGTACGATACCCAAATGTCGATAGAAATAGAATACCTACAAGACGGTACAACTAACTGCTATGACAACAGTTCGCGTCATGCGGGAGTTGGTCCGTCGTTTTGCACCCGCGAGGAAGCCCGATCCGCCACTAAGAGTCGCGCGGAGTACCTCGCGTGGGAAGCGCGCGGCTCCAACTGGGAAGAAGTCTTCAAGTGATCCTCCATATCCCCAACACCGTGTTTGTGCCGTTCGAGTGGAACGGTAACCATTGGGTCAAGCGTGACGATCTGCCGCGCTTCAAAGAGCCCGAGGAAGCCGCACAGTATTTGCTCGACAACCCAACTGTCAGCCGGCGTGATGGCAAGCCAGTATTCTTGCAATGGCGCGAGCACCACGAAAGCGCGCTGATTCATGAATACTTGCGTGGTGTGGGGACTCCAGAGTGGTTAACATTGAGACACTGACGTGCCGGCTGGCCCGGCACAGCAAGAGGACCAAAGCGTGAACGACAATTACGACAAGGACAAATTTCATCGCGGACCTGACACGCAGCAGATCCGCCGGGCGCAGATCAAACAGCGCGCGCAGTGGATCGCGAGTTTGCGTCGGGCGCACAGCAAGAGGGTGAAATGAAAAGTCCCGCTACGGAATTACGACAGGCGCGCAAGGTTTACGATAACGCGCATCATCAGTGGGTGTTAGCGCAACAAAAACTGCGGTACGCCAAAGATCGGTTAGAGGCGGCCCGGCGCGCAGTGGACGGCAAGCCGCCAGAGGCACCGAGCTTCTCGCCAAACTTCGACGAACGGAATGGCATCCGATGATCGCCCGTATCGCGCAGGAGAGCAGCCAGTGAGTGAGCCCCTATACCGGAAACGGACGATCAGCGCCGAAAGCCTGCTCGGCACTCAGTTTGAGCCCAGCACGGACGGATGGTGTAAGCATTGTCATTGGGCGCAGATAGCTCATTTTATTCGCGCATCTGATGGGGCGTTGCTCTGTCAGAAAGACGGGGAAGTCTTCGCCGTAGCGTCAGTCTGTCCCGCCTGCGGACCGACAGACCAGCCGTGTGAGCATTGTCCGACTGCTAGCGATTTCCTTTGATCCGACCGAGCGCCCTGAGGTGAACCGTGAGTGAGCCGGACTGGAAGGATGTCGCATCGAAACTGCTGGAACACGCCGAACACCGTCCAGGCTGTGCAAGCTTTAATCCTTGGAGAACACTGGCGTGTACTTGCGGTTTGGGCTCACTCGCGGTCCAGATCCAGGCAGCTCAGAAACGTATCGCCAATTGGCCTGAGGATGTGCGCATTGCAATGGGCTTGGCCCCGATCGAGCGCCCCGCGCCAAAGGTGTAGATGATGGAAGGTAGCCAGCGCTTGCCGCCATGGAAGCAAGGTCCCTTGGGCGAGTGGTCCATCGTGGGCATGAACCATTACAACCTGAACGGCGAGCGGCGGTTGCTTGTGGCGATGACCAAGGGATCGTGTTGCATCAAGGAGGAAGGCAAGGACGACGAGTTTTTGTGGAATCGGTTGTGTCATCAGGCATGGAAAGCTGAGGACGCGTTGATCAGCAAGCCATTGGCGCCAAAGGTGTAGAGCATGAGTAATTACATTGTCGTGAAGACAGCAGGACATCCGAAGGCGACTTTGGGTTTTTGGCCGCGATCTGCCTGCGGTGAAATACTCGACGGAGTTGGCTTCAACCATGGGGGTGAAGGCGGCTGGGTGATTTCATTCAAGGATCTTGAGCGACTGTACAAGACCCGCTTTGGCTGCCCGTGAGCCGCAAGCGCGATGAGCGAGACAAAGCCCGAGGATTTCGAGACCGCCATCTGGAACGCATGGGCGCAGTTGTTTATCACTACTCAGGAAGCAAACGAGGCTATCGACAAATATCGTGCCGGTGGGTTTGCCGCCCCTGCTCAGCCGCAAGGAGAGCCTACGGACCCCCCATCGTCGGCATGATCGTCCGATCCGTGTTAGCGTTCACAACCCCGGTCAAGTTACGCGTAGCCGGCGCGATTCCTGAGGATGCCCGCAGTGACTGAGCCGCCTGTTGCACTACAGGATGTTGCATGGCCTCTCGCGAAGCTCGCAATGTCGCGGCTGCGGACGAGGCATCGTTGTTGGCTAAGTGGGAGAGCGCATCCTTTACCGCGCTCATCGCCCGCTCGCCTAAGTTGATGACCGCGCCGCCGTCCGCGTAACACTTCTTGGCTCGTCCGCCCATTTTCGCTTTGAGCTTCGGCAGCTTCACTTTCGCTCCCGCCATGTGCTCGTCGATGTTGTGCATCGTGTCCATGAGGGGCACTTTGGGCATGCGCGCGCGTCCCGCAGTTCCCATCGGAGTTGCCAAGTGCGGCATGGTAGACCGCATTCCCATGGGGTTACCCACGAGAGAGGCGAGAGGCGAGATCGCGCCACCGGCTGCATGTTTGTGTTGCATAGCGTGACTCAAGAGGGCGGAGCCCTTATCGCTTTGGTTGAAGTCGTGGGACACTTTTGCGGACGGGCACGAGGCGTAACCCGCGCCGTGCGCGCAGGCTGCAAAAAAGCGCGCTTGGGGTTCCGAGCGGGAGGGCACTAGTGTGCCCCTTGTGCGACGGGTTGCGCGGGGGCCTCAGTGCCGCCGCTGCCCCAGTTGATGAGCTTACGCGCCGCCGTGCCTTCACTAGCCAGCTTGGCAGCCCCCATCGGCGCGATCATGGAGGGGTCCGTCGCGATGTCCGCGATAGTGTCTCCTATGCCCTGAGCAGGCGCTACGCCCCCCGCCTGCTGCAACCGCTGGCGGAGCTGCCCGAGTCGCTGCGCGGCCGCGCTGGACCATGAGGGGTCGATCGAGTCCCAAAACTGGGGGTTGCTCTTGCCGGGGAGGTACTTATCGACCGTCTTGGCGAACTGCACCAGATTGTGAGGCGCCGCTGTGAGCGCATCCAAAGCCCCTGCGGGCGTTCCGCCCTGCGAGGAGGTCCAAGCCCGCCCCCCAAAGGCCGGCTGCCCCTGGGCGTCCAATCCGTAGACCAGGGAGGCCAGATTGGTGGCGACCCGCGCTCGGTGCTCGGCGTTGGGGTCGGTGCCGCTCGGGTTGTCGAGCCGACGCGCCGCGTCCGCCAGTTTGCGGATTGAGGACTGGGTGTCGTCGACGGAGCCCCCATCCGCCATCGCCTGCCGCCGCGTGAGGAACCCCGGCTGCAACGGAGAGATTTCGTTAGGGCCGGGACCCGCGGGGGGTGCGGTAGCCGGCGCCTGCGGCCCCTCCGGGGCCTGGATGAGGGGTACCTTGGGGGCGCGGTCCCCCACCGCCGTCGCGCGTGCCGCGCGCTCTTGCGCAAGCTGGTCCAAGTATTGCCCGATCTTCTCGATCAGCTCGACCCGGCCCCCACCCGCATAGTCGGTGTGGACAGCGGGGTCTGCCCCCTGCGGGTTGTCAATCTGCTGATTCTCGATCTGCTCCCGCCCCGCCTGGATTTCCCGCCGGGGGTTGTCGATGAAGTACTTGCGTAACGCCGCGACCGCATCCCCGACCGCCCCGCCGATTCCGGGGGAGCCGGGAGAAGAAGAGTTGCGCACCGGGCCGCCGTCCGCGAGTTGTTCGGGCGCCCCAGGGGTCAGCAGCTCCTGTAGGGAACGCGTGATGTCCTGGAAAGAAGGCGTAACGCCTCCGCCCGCCGCATACCCGCGCTCGCGTCGCTCAAGAGCCGCCCGCAACCGCGCGATGGGGTCCCCGATGTTGCCCCCCGGCCCCTCAACACTCAAATCTCCCGCGACCTTGCGCAATCGGTCAGCCGCTTGTTGGTTACGAAAGTTGATCTGCGCATCCGAAGGCCCCGGCAGGCCCATCGGCGCGGTCTCGAGTGCCCCCGGGGGTGTACGCATGTTGGGGCCTTTCGGGGACTGCGGCGCGGGGCGATACCCTGATTGAATGCCCGCGATCGGCTTACCCTGCGTGCCGCCCTGCTCCAACACATTCTCGAACGGGACCGTTGCGGCGTTCTGCAGCGCGGGCGCTACGGGCTGCTGCGGCGTCAACGAGAAATCACCCCATTTCTGCGGTTCTTGGAAATCCACCGGCTCCGCGGGACGTTCCGGCGCCCCCTGAAGATGCTCGCGGAGAGCGGCAAGTTTAGCAGCCGCGGGATGCTGCGCGCCTGCAGCCTGCACATCAGGCGAGAGTCCCAACTGCTCCAAGTTGCTGGCCGTGCTCGCACCGCCGCCTGCGTTCACCGTGTCGGGTGCAGGCAGGTAGCCCCCGAATTTCGGCGCGGGGGGTTGTGGCGGAGGCGAGAAGCTGTACGCATCCCGTGCGGGGAACATTTGATTCGCGTTGGCTACGGCAACATCCGGGTCGCCCGTAAGCGCGCGGCGCGCAAGCGACCCCAGCGCGGGGCGCAACCACGTTGAGGGGTTCTTCAGGCTGATATCCGCAAAATCGCGGGAAACGCTAGGAGGGCTATACCGAGCCGCAGCGGACGGCAGCGTCGCCACTTCTGGGTGCGTGCTCGCAAAGTCCGCGAGCAGCTTGGTCCCGCCGTCCAACAATTGAGGGTCAGCCCGCTGCACGCGAGCCAGCACCTGCAGATCCACATCATTGCCGCGTAGCGCGTTTTGAATCGTAAAATTCTTGGCAAGCGTCTTGCGCGCATCCCAGAATTGTTCCGGGGTCACGTCCGCACCGGGGGGGATGCTGGAGCCGATGTGCCCCTCGATCGCACGGGCCATGTCGAGCTGCGCTCGCCCGAGTTGTTGATTACTGACATCCTCGGAGGCGACGTTGGTAAAGCCCTCCTGCCGAAGCCCTCGCATCTCATTCACGACTTCCTGACCCGTGAACATCTTTCCCGGCGCGAGCAACTGCTGCCGTAGCGCCTCAATCTGCGCCTGCGCCTGCGGACTGCCCGCAGACATGCGCCCGGTGCTGGGAAGTCCCGCACCCATGACGGCCTGTTGCGCCTCCGGGTTGAGCGGGCCTACCGGTAACGCCTTCGCGACCCGGTCATACACCGAGTTAGGCTCACGACGCGCATCCGCGATGATGTCCTGCGACAGGTGGGGCAACTGGGCGCCAGGAATCCCCGCCTCGTTGGCGGCGATCGTACGGCTGACCTCCATTGTATGTTGCTGGAGCGCCTCGCGTCCTGAGTCCCCCGCGAGGTTGCGCATGAGGGGGCGATCTTCCGCTGTCCGCAGACCGGCTTTTTCCCACAACGGGGCTTCCAGCTTCGCGCGCTCCGCGAGTTGCGCAATCGAGTCCCGCAACGCGGGAAATTTGGCGGCAAGCAGCGCGCCTGCGCCCCCCGCGACGCCCAGCCCGATTTTACCCGCAGTAGACAGTCCTTCATCGGGAGTGACGCTCGCACCTGCAGGGGGTTTAGGCGCGGAGTTGTCCACCCCGGCCACGTGGGCTGCCTGCAGCAGTTCCTCGTCCGTCATCGTATCGTAGTTAGGCTCTGCCATCTCATGGCGCTCCCGTCTGCGCGGCTTGCTTATCCTTGATCATCTGGACCAGGGCTGCGCGTTGTTCAGCGGTCATCGCATCCGAGGGGTGATCGTACCCGAAAGCCGCCCGCGTGCGGGGGGCCAAAAAACGTGTGCGAAAGTCCGTTGGTTTGGAGGGCAAGTTCTGGTAGGCGTATTCGGTCCCCTCGACCTGATCCTGCAGGAACTTCATATATTTCTGTACTGCCCCGCTAGCTTGTTGTGGGGAAGTGCTAGTCGAGAAGTTATGCGCGAATTCCTGCCGCTCCGTGACGCCGCCGCCGCCTGGCACAATAGACTTCGCGATCTCATCCCCCAGAATGGGCGCTACCGCTTGGATATTGGTAGGGTCCGCATCTCCTGCCCACGTCTTGATTTTGTTCTTGACGTAGTTAACTCCTTGCAAATCGTGGTTGTCCAGAGCATGTACCAGATCCATATAGTCGGACAAGTGCGCTGTGACGCGATTGGTGCTGACCAACGCGGTACCGAGCTTACCCCCCGGAGCGAAGTCGTTCTCCGCTTTTTGCTGGCTCTTCAACAGTTGACTATTAGCCAGGATCTGCGCATCCGTCTTGCCCTCGCTTGCCGCGCGTTGCGAGATGTACCCCATGATCTCATTGACCATCGCGGGGTTGCGGGAATACCCCGAAGGCAACGCGTGGGTGCTGTTCCAGACTTGGTACAGATAGTCTTTAGTGGAATCATCAATAGGGCCAATCGCGCTTGCGCCACCGGCTTTAGGCGCGACACTGGGAGCGCCGTACGGTTTGATATTCCCTGTGGAGGAGTCCACCACGAACATTTGTTTGCCCGGAGTCGTCCCGTCCGGCATCGTGACGTCGTGCTCCGCAAGTGTGTAGTGAGCTGCAGGCGTTGCGGGTTTCTGCGGCTGCGCAGTCGCCTTGATGGCCGTATTCAACATAGAGCCCTGCGTACGCTCCTGCAATTCCTGCAGAGCTAGACGGGCTTGCAGCGAGGACTTGTCGACCCCGGAAAGTTTCTCCGCAAGTCCAGTGTCCTCATCGCCCTGCTGTTGTTGGAACTGCTGATTCTGCTGGCGCCAGTCCGCGACCGCACCCGCCGCCTTGCTCCACTGGTCCGGCACGCCATGCGCGGACGGAGACAGCATCGCCTGGGCGAACCGCAGCCCCAAAACGCTCGGGTCCATTCGCTGGGAAGCCAGCCGCGTACGGGCCTGTCGCAAAACGTTGCGAGCCTCTTCCGCGTTCGCATCGAAGTCCTGCAGCAGCGACGCCTCGCCCTTGGTGTCGACGCCTTCCGGGTGTTGCTTGAGGTAGTTCTCACCCCACGCGCGCCCCTCCGGGGACACTGCAGGGGCTTGCAAGGAGGCGAGCGCGCCTTGTGGGGGCGCGTCGGTGTCGTCGGGCGTGTCGGTTGTATCCACCATCATGCCGCCTTACGCAGGTGTTCCAGTGCACTACGGGGTTTACGCTTCGCGAACCGGCGGGTTGGGCCGCCGCGAGCGCCCCCGCCGGACAGCGCACTGCCCACCGCACCCGAGTTGAGCCCCGCGTAGGTGCCAATTGCCTGATTCAGCGGGGACGCTCCGGTGCTCGGGGCGTAGGAGGTCTGCGCAGTGGTGGACATCCCCGGCGTGTTGGTGGGATTCGCGGTGCCGCCGATCATCTGCGACAGCCACGAGGCCTGCTGATACGGGTATTGCTGTTGGTTCAGGAAATCCTGATACCCCAAATTCAAGTTTTGCTGGTTCTGCGTCTGTTGCTCCTGTCCGACCGTGTCCAACGCCCCGGCCCCTTGCAAGCCTAAATTCTGGCCGGTCTGTGCAAGTGACCCGAGAGTCCCCGCACCTTGTAGCCCCAGCACCCCTTGCTCGTACCCGAGACCGCCACCGATTTGGCCCAGTGAGCCCAACGCACTAGCGCCTTGCACGCCCAACGCGCCTTGCTGACCCGCGACGCCCGCCTGCGCGGTACCAATCCCCGCTTCCTGTTGCGCGCCCGCTAACCCCGCACTCTGCGCTTGTTGATAGGCCTGACTCAGCGCGGCATCCCCGGTTGATTGGATGCTTTCCGCCAACTGGTTCGCGCCCTGAGTCTGCGCCCGCAAGTCCGCTGAGGAGCCCGACTGCCCCGCAGCCGCATATTGCTGTTGGATGGACGGCTGCAACTGGTTCTGCCAGAACTGGCCCGCCTGGGTCTCCGCCGCTCCAATTACATTCTGTGCATACGGGTTCATCTGCGCTGCAGTCGGGTTCAACGCGCTGTTGATCATCCCCTGCGACTGGCCCAACGTGTCGAGTGCGCCCCCATAGCCGGTGTTCGCAGTGCCCAACGCGCTTTGGATACCCTGCTGCGCCTGGGGCAAGTATCCCAACGCTCCCGAGATCGCAGACGGGTCGGCTGAGGACGCCGCGAGCTGCTGTGCCTGACTGACGGGAGCTTGGTACTGTCCCTGCAGGCCTTCTACGGTGCTCGCCGCGCCCGTCTGGTCTGTCGTCTGCGGCGCGATACGCGGACCCCCATACGTCTGGTACGGTGTCGCCGCCAAGGAGTTGGCTTGCGCCAAGACACCTTGCGTGTACTCCTGCAGCCACGTGGGGACATTAGTGGTGTTCTGACCGTAGTTCGTGCCCTGCGCGGGCGTTGTCCCTTGAAACAGGAACGCCAGCGGGCTGCCGCTACTGGAGGAGCTGGCCGGACTGGTCATGATTTACCCCCCAGGTACGCCGCGGGAGGCTTTGCTTTCATGAACTGTTTGCCTTTGACGAGCTGCTTCCCCGCGTGCTTGCGGACGCGCGCGCGGAGCTGGTCCAGGGCGCGGGCGCCTGCTTCGTTAGACCCATTGCCCAGTGTGGATACCGTACCCGCGTCCATGACGTATTCCCCGCCGGAGAGTTTCGCGTCGACGTCATCCGAGGTACCATCACCCGCACCGGGGTCAGGAACATAACTATCCCCTTGCTGAGAGTCGAATGTGCCCCCGCGCGCCTGCAATTGCGGCCGGGGCGCCGTGACAGGTTGAATCGTGGACATCGCGGGCGCGCCACCTTGCGGGGGCAACGTATTAGCCCCTGTCGCAGGCGTAGGAGTCGCCGCGCCTGTTCCTGGGGAGACCCCCGGCACCGTGGGGAGCTGATTGTTGCTGAAAAAGCTCTGCTCAGGGCCTTGGCCGTAGGTGTACCAATTGGCCACGTTAGGCTGCGTATACGAACGGTTGTTCGTCGGAGTCGCGATCGATGGGATCGACCCGTACCCTGCCGGCGTCGCGGGTGCGGATGCGGGCTTGTTGCCCCCGAGTAGTGCGGACAGGAGCGGAGCTAGCGCCCCGTACTGTTGCACAAGCTGGCCTACAGATGAGCCGCCAAGAGCGCCTCCTGATCCGCCCCCGGAGCCGCTAGTGCTGCCTAAGCCCGGAATGCTGCTGGGGAGTTGGAATGCGGAGTTGGAATTCTCCTGCAAGCCGCTCGGCACAGGGTTGGAGTTTTCGTTGACCGGGTTGCCATTAGCATCATACGCCGGGGTGTTGTTCTGTAGCGCTTGTTGCAGTCCCGCTTGATCCGTGGGCAACGTCACGCTGCTATAATCCACTGGGGGCGGGGCGGGCGAATAAGTGGAGTACGGGTTAGTGTACCCGGTGTAGTTGATATAACTACCCCCATCCGAGAAGTGCCGTTTGCGGTTCGCGAATGAGCCCTCATACAACTTGCGCAGCCGCGCTTTCAGAACTTTGGGGTCTGCCTTCATGGAACCGCCTCGCGCTGCCCGGTTTGCTTGGTGCCCCGTGGGGCCTTTGTTGCCGGTCTGTTGTAAAATCTGACTCGCATCCTGGAACTGATTCGGGGTGTACTGCAAACCCCAACCGCTGCCAGGCACCATGCCTGTCTGGTACACCAACTGTTGGATCTGTGAGGGGATCTGCCCCTGCGGCTGATTCAGCAGCCCCATCACGTTGGAGGCTATTTGCCCCTTGTCGCCACTCGCGATGGCCGACTGCAAACCGTTCTGCACGCGATTCCAATAACTCGCATCGAGCTGTACCGCAGGTTTAGAGGCACCCAGCAGGGCCGGCGCCAGCGCCATACTGAGCGGGCCTGCGGCAGCCAGTGCGGTGCCGAGGCCCGCCGCGCCCGCAGCCGAGGCGATGGGGGCCGCCATCTGCGCCGCGCCTAACCCTGCTTGTGTGTCCCCTCCAATGCCGCCCTCCTTGAGGCCCCCGTAGAGCCCTAATGCACCCCCTGCGCCACTCAGCCCCGCACTGGCCGCGCCGCTGCTGTCCCCGAAGGCCCCCAGGTTGTTGGCCAGTTTAGCGCCCCCTACGGCGGCTCCTGCGTACCCTTGAGGGGTTCCCGACGCGATGCCTTGGTACATGCCGAGCCCCGCGCCCAAGTCCCCCAGCGCCGACCCGCTGCCGCCCCCGGAGATCCCGTTAGCAAGTGAGGCGCCTTGCCGAGCCAACCCGAGGTAGTTTGGGGATGCGCCGCCACCGCCGCCCCCCGAAACGCCTGGAGCACTTGAGGGCGCCGCCGCAGGCGGGTTCAAGGTAGCCAGTGCGGAAGACGGCGCCTGTTGCGGCTGCGCAGGGGCCGCTTGCGGTGCGGGGGACGAGGACTGCCCCGGCACATAGCCCATTAACCACGGCGCGGAGGCCTGCGGCGCCGAAGCACCCCCGTACTGGTTGGACATCTCATCCCACAAGCCAAACGTACTCATAGCGGCACACACTGCACGAAGCGCTCGGCCCACACGCGCCAGTCCGTGAACGCCTTCGGGTTAGGGGGACAGAAAGAGGCCACCGCAGGGATAGACACGGTAGCGTAGGCCCACTCCTGCCAGTCCTCACTTCGAGGGCGCAACACCACAGTAGGGGCCAACGTCGCCAGCGTCAGGTTCACCGCATCCGTCCACTCGTGGAGCGCCAGGTAACGGGGGTCGATCACTTGGTGTATCTCCCGTCCGTCTGCTCGATGTGCGCTAGCGTATTCCCCAGCGTGTAGTCCCCGCCTACGGTGTTGCTTTCGATCTGGAACGCCAACAGGCGCGCATTTTGTTTCAAGTAGCACAACTGAGTGTCGGATGTAGTAACCACCCCCGGTATTGTTACTAGGGGTGATTGATCTTGCGTCACCCGCGCGTTGGCGCGGGAGAACACTGATATCTTAAGGTCTGTCGCGGCGGAGCCTACCGGAGTCAAGTCCGGCTCGATGAGGTCCACCCGATAGTTCTTGTCCTTCGGAGGGTTAGCCGTGATGGGCGAAATCTCCGCTGTCTTGAAGTAGGAGCGGATCGGAAACACACTCCCCGAGGCGACCTTATCCAACCCCGTCTCATGCTGCCACAAGGTGTACCCGGTCGTGGTCTGCACCAGATCGGTGAAATAAGGCTTGTTGAATACGCGCGGGGAGGTCCCCGAGGAACGGCTGCCCCCTCCCGTACCCGTGGCATCCGGCAAAGGCGTGTCATACCACGTATTCAAGTACGTGTTGAATATCAAGGCCCAGTTGCACTCGGTGGCCCCAAACAACGGCGCGCACCACCATATCTCCCCGAAGGACTGCACCTTGATTGAGAAAACCTTCTGGCGCTGCGCGAAATTCAGGTTCTTGAAAAACCATTCAACGTTGAGCGCGTTGGGCAACTCACGCACAATGCCGTTGAACATCGAGAAGTGGTCAACCTCGGGCCAATAGTAGATACCATCGAACTCGACAATGGCTTGCGACGACAACACCGATACCTCGGACGATACGGTGTTGAAGTTAAAGGGTATTCCCGCCAGCAACGAGGGGTTGTACGTCATGACGACCAGATCGCCCAGCGTCCAGAAAATCGCGGCGGGGCCCCCTGAGCCGTTGCGCAAGGGGAGCCCCTTGACCACTTTCTGGTCCGATACGAACGCGGAATTAAACCCCGTGCCGGTTGCGATATTGTTGATCTGGGAGACGTCGATTCGTCCAAAGTTGCTGTACCCGATCAGGTACGGCGCGATCGAGACGATACCGCCGCTGACATTGGGCATGCCGCTGGCGACGAGCGGGCTGACCGCAGCGGCGGGGCCGTAGAATATCGGAGTCTCCACCGCGTTGGTGATGTCGCTTAGATTCTGGCCCGGATTGCCAACAATGGTCGTCTGCCCCGTCGCGGTGTTGTAGAACTGGTCCAGCATCCACAGGTTGTTGGCATTCGGGGTGAACCCCGATGCCGGAGTACGGTCCCCCTGAGACCCTGGGTTGCCGAACTGGTCCGATTGCACTTGTTGGATAAAGCTTTGCGAGCCGATGTGGATGTAGTTCGTGCCGCCATAGAAATACGCATCCATGCCCCGCACAACTTCCGGCAGTTGGGAGGTGATGGACTTGTAGCCGGCGATTTTGCGCGGTAGCCCGCGACGGTTGAACCGCACCCACAGCCCATCCTTGTACTCGTCGCCTTCGAAAAGCGTGCCGTCCCGCTTGATGCCGGGTTTGGAGACGATACGAAAAGGCTCAGTCGTTGACACTTAAGTCCACCGTATGACGACTTTGCCGTTGCCGCCCACCAAACCGGGGCCCCCGCTGGCGCTACCGCCCGCGCCGCTGGCATTGCCGTTGACTCCGTTGACGCCAGCTACTCCGGGTATGGCCGCACCTCCAGGGCCAGTAGAACCCAGTGTGCTGCCGTTGGAGCCTCCGGTGTTGGCTTGGGTACCGCCAGATCCTGCGGCGCCCGCGGTGGCCGATGTGCCTCCTGTGCCATTGCCTCCTATTCCTCCCGCGCCTGGATTGGTGGAAATGGTAGTGATGGCGAACGTGCCGCTGGATACGGTAGTCGCAGTACCGGGGTTGCCAGTAAACCCGAGACTGCTTTGAGCTGCGCCGCCTGCGCCGATAGTCACACTGATAGTCTTGCCTACCTGTCCCGCGACTGAGTAGCTGGACCGACCGTAACTTCCAGTTGCTCCGCTTGCCCCTCCTACTGTTGTATTGGCCGCACCACCGCCGCCATTTCCGGCCCATGCCTCGATCTGTGCGTTACTCGCATTAAGTGGGATCGCGACGGACTGCGTAGTGGTGACCGTTTGCGTAAACGGCACGAAAGGGCCAACACTACCGAGCATGATACCGAGAATACCTGTCATGAGAGCGTCCCGCCCGAGATATACCCCGCAGACGCGCCTACAAATTCAATCGTGCACAAGCCGATAGCGGCCATCGTGCGGCTTCCGCTGGTAACCCCGGTGCCGTTAGCCCAATACAACGTAAAGCTAACCCCCTGTGAGATAGTAACGTTGCCCGCCGCAGCGTTGGTGCGGACCACTACAACATCACCGTCGCTGAATACCCCGTTGGGAACCGTAAGGGTAAACCCCGTAGACATCCCAACAACCTTGCCCTTATCTGAGTTTACCAGGGTATAATTACCCGCCTGCCCGTTGGACGGGGTACCCTTGTACCCCAACTCGAACAGGTTCGTGCCGTCGTTGCCGAATACGACGCCGTCGCCGCGTATCTTGAACGAAGTTAAAGAAGCTGCGGCATTCAGTACTACTAGTGCGTAGTCAGACGAGTTGGTTCCCGCTTCGACTATACAGCCAAATGAAGAGCTAGCGGTGTTAGGCGCGACTACCGCTAAACCTTCGCTGCCTGCAACCGTATTAATGAATACCGCATGGCCACTGCTGGGCGCTGCGACGGTAATATTGCCGGTGGCATTCCACGAAAGGGCGGAAGTTCCAGCTAACACCGAAGAAGTACCGTACCCCAACGACCACGTATTAGCCGCAGTGTTTGAGATTAGACCAAAGTCCGCTCCCGCGCTGTTTATCGCTACACAAGGGAGTCCATTGTTGGTGACCTGTACCCCGCCATTGATAAGATTTAACGCCAACGCACCTGCCGCGGCGGTTGCGGATAGCGCGACTCCGCTACTAGGTGCGTTGATAGCTACATTGCCTGCGGGCTGAATCTGCAGAGCCGTACCGTTGTTGACTCCGAAATCAAGGACGGTAGACGCGCCACTAGCCGCTAGGTTGAAGAAGTTAGTATTTGCTTGTATAAGGCCGTATTTGGTGCCCGCAGAAGACCACGTAACACGCGTGTCCCCTGCGGTGTTGTTGAACTTGAAAAATTCATCCCCAACGCCTGCCCCGACGAATTGTCCAGCTACCCCACCCGCAACGGCTGTGACCCCTAAAGTAATACCGCTAGTAGGCGCGTTTATCGTGACGTTACCCGTCGCGGAGATCTGGGTTGACACCCCCGTGTTGACGCTAACCTTTAACGTCGTCGATGCGCCAACCGCAGAAAGGTTAAAACTGTTAGTTACTGCTTGAATAGTGCCGTATTCTGTGCCCGCAGAAAACAGCCCCAACCGAGTATCGCCCGCAGAGTTATCCAATTGTACAACTTCAACCCCAGAGCCGCTGCCTATGGCTTTTATAGCCGCAGACGCCGCCGCTGCGTTGACCGTTTCGGCAATACCGCTGGCAGGAGCGCTGATCGTGACGTTGCCAGCGCCATTGATCTGAAATATTTGCGCTCCTGCCTGAGACCTAACTAAGACGGCGTTGTCGCCGCTGTTCGTGCCCGCTACTATGTTGAGACCAAACGAAGTCCCTGCCGCCAAAGCAGTTGTCTGGGCAGAAAGAGCAAAACTAGACGCGGCGCCATTGACCACAACACCATTGGCCGTAGCGTTAACCGTCAACGCGGTGCCGCTAGAGGGCGCACCTACCGTGACATTTCCCGCATTTGCGACTGTGAAGCCACCCCCCGCAAACCCCGCCAGTACCGCGCCGTCTCCTCTGACTTGGAAATAGTTGTGCGCTGCGGTGGTGTCCTGCACTAGCAACCCATAATCTCCCGTGTTTGTCCCTCCGCGTATGCTGACCCCGAAAGACTGACTGGCTGTATTGCTAGTGTTAACCACTATAGCGTTGTTGTTAGTGGCGCTTGTGACCAACAAGGCGTTCCCACTGGTAGGCGCGTTGATGCTCCAAGAGCCTGTAGAGCTAATGACCCCGCGCTGTAGCCCCGTCGTAGAAAACCCCAGCGAATCAACCCCTGCCTTGTACAAGCCCATCTGGGTATCCGAGGCCCAGGCCAGCCCCGGAGATGCCGCGGAGCCGTCCGCGACCAATGTAGTGCCGCCCGCACCTCCCGAGACCGCACTGATGATATTCAACCCGTCGCAATACAAAATGACTCGGGTCGACTGCGGCACGACGAACGTGCTACCTGCACCGCCCGCTGAGATCGTGAGAGTAAACGCGCCGGTAGTTTCGTTATCGATCCAGTACTGTTGAATCGACGCGGGCACCTGCACCGTCGTATTGCCGGCCAACGCCCCCGTGAACTTATACGAGATGCGGTTGAGCTGCGCACCTGTCAATACGACCGTGCCGGAAGCTCCTGCGAGGCTGATGGTGACGAAGTTGAACGAAGAGGCGACCGACTGCCCGAACCCCATCGTAAAGAGGTTAATACCGTCGCTCGCCAGAATGCACGAGTCATTCGGATTGAAGGACTTGCTGGCACTCCCGTCGATAGTCCCCCCAGCGGGGGACAGTGTAAGAACCCCGGTGCCCGAGTTCTTGATGTAACAAAACCAATCCGACCCCACGGTAGCCGGCGCGGGCGCCGTGAACGTGCCACCAGACCCGCCAGTCCACTCCACGCACGCCGCACGATCCGTGTTCTGGATCGCATAGTTGGCCGCCTGCGGGTTGATGACGATCCGCTCATTTAGCGTCGTCGAGATTGCCTTGAGCCCGTTGCCCGCAAGCGCTCCCGCATTCGCATTGGAGACGCCCGCACCGTACTGGAATACCCGCCACGTCCCTTGCAGCGTGGAGTTGTCCGAGATGTAAATTTGCCACGCCTGCCCGGAGGCGACCGCCATCAATGTGTTGCCCTGCGCGTCCAGCACTGAGAACGTATTGGCGCCTACGTTGTTGAATAACGCGCAGTACCCCGTGCCGACTTGTCGAGCGTCCGACAACTGTAACGTGAGGCCGCCTACGGTCGCGGTGACGTCGATAATCTCCGCGGTAGCCGGAGAAGTAATATTGGATTCCAGCGGCCAACCCAGCACCGTGTTGACGGAGATGCTCAGCGCCAAGTACGTAGGATTCGCCGGGGCTACGAGGCTGCCCCCAAACACGGTCTGATAGATGCTACCGGCCATTAGTTAGTCCTCGTTGCGCACGGCCGCGCGATCCACCGACCGCATGAGATCTTCTTTCTCTAGGTTCGAGACCGCTTCCTCGTACAGGGGCTGCCACGTCGCCATGCGCCCATCATTCTTCACGAACGGCGTGCACTCCATCAACGTGCGGTACATCAACGTCTCAGGCGCGTAGTCCGTCCAGAAGTTGGTTTGGTTGGATGCATCCAACAACTGCGGCAACCCGTAGTACAGAATCTGCCACGGGTAGCTGACGGGGGGCGTGGGCACGATGAGCCAGTGCGCGTAGTCGTAGTCGGCGTAGAACTGAGGCTGCCCCGTCTGGGTCAGATCCGGCCAGTAGCTCAAGCAGTACTCGTACTGACGTGCGAACATAGGGGTAGCGGAGTTCTGTGCGGGGTCAGCCGGGGTCGCAATCCCGAAGTTCATCGAGATCGTACGACGCCAGCCGTTAGGTTTCGGGTACACCGCATTGCCCGCCGCGAGCGCGCCCACAATCGGGATGTTCATCCCCAGGATTTTTACCCGCCGCGCGATGGCTCTTTCCGCCTCGTTGATCAGAAACGGAAAGAGCCCAAAAACAACCGGGTCAGTCGTGCCGCTCCCACGCTCCAGGTAGGCCTGAAGATTGGTGATCAGCGAGTTGAAAGTGAGCGCGACTGGCGTAGAGCTACCCTCCCGCGCCGTTTACGGAAGCGACCTGTTGAGCCAGTGCGGGCACATCGGGAGCCTGCGGGGGACTCGGCTGTGGTTGTGCCGGCTGCGCCCGCGACTGCATCAAGGCGGCTTTCGCCTGCTGCACCTCATTAATCACCTGCGCCAAGGGCATGAACTCCCCCCACAAGGGGTAACTGCGCGACATGAGCAAGGCTTCGATGTTGGTTAATGTCTGTAGTGAAAGCATGTTTTCGTCCTAGGGTTGTTTAGCAATAGAGGCGATGGTTGCATCTTTGGCTTGGCCACTTTCGCTGCCGCCAAAATAGAATGCGGTAGCCTGCTTCGCCTCGGAAGACAGGTACCCGAAAATCGTCCCGAAAAAAAGCCCTGCCTCACCGTTCAAGAGCAGCGTTGCGCGATCGGGCCACGCGAAAAGCCCAATGATCATCCCAAGCGTTACAGTTAAAAACCCCACAATCAGCAGCCACGCGAGTCGCCCAGCGGTGGGGTCCTTGGTAACGATCTGCATCTGCCGTGCACTGGCAACGTCGTCAAAGGCTAGCTTGTCCCGCGCGATTCCTAACTGTACCAGCGTCTCCGCATGCTCATTGTCGGCTTGCTTCAACGCTAGAAGTTGCTCGGGGGTTGCGTTAAGCAGCCCCGTCTCGATTGCTTTCGGGTCGTTCGTCCCGAATATCTTTTTCATGAGCGGATCAACCAGTGGCGCGAACGGCCCCGCCGCCGTGTCCGCGATCGTCGGCGCCACTGTTTTCAAAACCTGCCATGCCCCCGAGGCGATGCTCGTTAGCACACTCATTACAACACCCCGTCCAAAAATAAGGCTTTTTCAAGTTCCCGACGTCGCTTTAGCCCTTTGTCTTCAACGCCATTGATGTGGTCGAAGCTCAAGATATGCTCGCCCGCGACGATCCACTGCTTCGCGGTGAGCGCATCGTGCAGCCCGGTCGCCTTCGCGAAGTTGCCAACCCCGATGTTGTACGCCAGCGAGACGAGCGCATCGAACTGGTGCTGCGTCAGAATAGCCCCGAGGATGCTCACCACGACGGACGCCTCCGCGACGTCCTCCTTGATCCACTGCAGCGCAATCTCAGGCGTGCACGTCGTAGTCTCGGTGACGCCTTTAGTGTGTCCCCAACCTGCTGTCCACGGCTCATGTGGAAACTTCCGATACGGTTTGTCGCGGTACTCTTCGAGGAACTGCAGCAGCGCGATACCGAGGGGACTGATGTTCACAGAACTCTACCGGCTCAAGACGTGATGCATGGGGACGTGCCCCGCAACAAAAAACACCAGCGAAACGAGCAGCACCAACCCAATGATGGCCCACACAACGGGCTGAATCCCCGCGGGCACCACCGGCATGATCAAGGTGCGGATGATCCAGTACGCCACGGAAAAAACGACCACGACTACCAGAAACCAAACAATCCACATTAGGTCAAAGTCCATAAGTTACTCTCTTAGTTCGTGAGGTTTAGGAACGCCTACCAACACAGGAAACAGCTCATCGGTGTTGCCCGCTTCCAGGCGGTTACGCTCCACAATGAGCAACAGCAGTTGCGCCGCGTTACGCTCCAGGGGCGAGATCCTGGCCGCTCGGTCGTTGCTGCGCTCATTCATCAACCCTCTTAAATCTTCCTCCTCTTCTTGAGTGAGTGTGTTGGGCGGCCCCACCTTAGCCAGCAGCACATCGGTGTCGGGCGTGTGATAGTGCGTCAGGGACTTCACCAGCATGGACGCCATCGCAGCCGTTAGTGGCTGGACTGCGACACCCAGCATTTGCAACTGCCCCTGCTGCACCGTTAACTGCTCCTGCAGCGCCTTTATCGTTGCCGCGTTCTTCGCCGCGACCGCATCTGATTTGCGTCGCCACCGCCAGTACGCCGAAGCTAAAAAAGTCAACCCAGCCCCGAGGACGAGTTCCACGCCGTTTACAATAAACGGGCTGACCGGGTTGACAAGCTCACTCATGCGTTACGACTACTCAGTCACGACGTCGTAGTGGGCGGGTAAGACGTGAATAAGCTGCGGCCCTGATGGTAATATAGCGAAGCCCGAGCACGCTTGAACATGCTCGGGCCTCTGGCCAACCACCCTAGAAAGGAGGGCTTATGGCTCGCAAAGATATTACAGGACATCATTTTGGTCGTCTCACTGTTCTATATCGCAATACCGCGATAGTCGACAATCGAAACTCTAGTTGGGTTTGTCGCTGCGATTGCGGAACTGTAAAAAGCATCAGCCGAACTTGCCTTGTGAGCGGCGATACCCAAAGTTGCGGTTGCTATCGTAACGATCGAATTCACGAAACCCTCTTCAAATACGGCAGCAAGACGTTACCAGAATATAGACTGTGGTCATCAGCAAAAAGACGTTGTACTAAGATAAACGACCCCCGCTGGGCCTATTATGGTGGCCGCGGCATTCGTATGTGCGACGAGTGGATGCAATCATTTGCCGCTTTTTACACGCATATGGGGCCTCGGCCAGCCGGTCTAACCCTCGATAGGATCGATAACAATAAGGGATATGAACCCGGCAACTGCCGCTGGGCCACCCGCTCCCAGCAGAATAAAAACAGACGTCCATTCAAGACTTGACGCGCATTCTAACAACTGTTGGCCTGAGAGATCGCCGAGACCAGGGCGTCACAATCGGCCTGTGTACGCGCATCCGGCCCCTTCGCATCGATCGCGTCGACTGCGGTCTTGTTGGTCGGTGATAGATGCGCGTACAAGCACGGATCAGTGACCGCTACCAGTAGCACCTTTGCCTTCTGAATTACTCCGCCCGCTCCCATTGCTCTTCTCCTGTTTGAACGATTCTTGGTCGAGATTGCCCTGTGGTCCACGCGTGTAGTCTCCCGGCAGCACCAACCCGGAGCGATGCGCGACCACGGTCCAGTCATCAAGTTTCAATTCTACCATGCGGTATTGGCGCTCCAGCAGGTCATAGTGACGGGCCTGCGCGGTGCGCTCCGCGATATCGATGCCCATCACTACCCCGCAGGCACCGATGATCGCGACCAGCAACACAACCACAATCAAAGTCGATCCACCCAGATCGATACGGACGATGTTGACGTGCGCAGAATCTGAAGCCTGTACGGATTCATCCTCGCAGTGCTCCGGGTTGTTCACGACTTTCACATACCGCCGCCCCGATCCAAACGTTTCGTGTTCTCGTCCGTCTGCTTCTCCACCCGGTCTACCCGGCGGTCGTTGCTCGTGATGTACGCGTCGATCTTCGTCGCCAGAGAGCCCACCAGCACGATCGTGGTCGCGGTGGTCGTGATCGCTCCCGCAATCAGGAGAACTCCCACTCCCATAATCAGCTTGTTCAACCATTTTGGGGGTCCCCCGGATCTGCCCGAGTTGTGGATTCGTATGCCTGGCTCTTGCTCCCGCGCGATGCGGTGAATGAAGCGCTCCAGGTCATCCGAGGTCAGCGGCGGCCGGTAGTCTGGATCGGGTCCCCGGTCCTGTATCGCCGCGAGTGCGGTCTTGGTCTCTTCCTCGCACTTTCTCGATTGGTCCAGATAAACAACCGCTTTGTGCCACAGCTTTTCAACCTCTACCCGGATGATGTGCAATACCGTTTCTTCACAGTCTTGCCCGCTGGGCGGTACCGAGACGCCCCCCGAGGCGAATATTTCTCGATTCATAACACCCTTCCTGGTTATCCCTGTTGGTTGGCAAGCAAAGCAGTATCCTGCGCGGCGAGCGCCGCGGGCACCGCCACAGACGTATCCGGGCGCACGAACGGCAAGTTGATTTCCTCGGTCTCGCGCGCGGGCAGGCGCCACGGGTCCAGCACGTCCAAGTCGTCCTTACACACCATGAGGCCCGGAGAATTGGGGTCGGAAGACAACTCCGCCAAAGGGAGCTTGGCGCTGCACCGGCCGCACAACCCCACGCCCAATGTTGGCTCACCGGTAGTATCGACGAAGTAAGCGGGGGACCTCATCGTGTGTACGCCCTGATGTTAGGCCGCATCATGATCGGTGAGCCGTCTGTCTCGGACGCCCACGCCTCCGCCCAACGGTCCTTGTCCTCCTGTAGCAGGGCCGCTTTATCCCCATCGCTCATACTCTTGGCGATCTCCGGGATCATAGACATGAGGTCCTTGGCCAAGCGCGTGAGGATTGCTAGGAACCAGCGCTGCGGCACCTCAATAGTCTGCGTCAACGTACCCACATCCTGGATATAGCGCTGCACGTACATCACAATCTGTGAGAACGTGAACTGCAACTGCGGTGAGGGCCACAGGGTCAGCGTCGGCTGCGGGATGCTCTTGTTGTACCAGAACTGTAGCGGCCTGCCTGTGAACCACTTGTTGGGCAGGTTCGAGTAATCGTCACGGTTGATCTTCGCAATCGGGATTTCCTGCGGAGCCGCCCCCGTCACGAACTCCGTGACATTAAGCGTGGTGCCGCCCGAGGCCTGCAGCCGCACGTACAACACGCCACTTTCTGGAATCCCCTCAACGTCCGTCCAAAACCACTGCCCTGCAACAGTTGCAAGTGCCGGGTTGGAGTACACCGTCGTGAACGTGACTCCATCCGTAGAAGTCTGGATCGCTATATTCCATGTCGCACTCGCGTTGGGGAGGATGCCGAAGACGACCGGTTGACCCACCGCGGGGAATTGCACTTGGATGTAACCATTAGGGGCGGTCTGCGTACAAGCGGTGTTGAGATTGTTGTCGAACGCGTTCGCGGCGGTGCCGCCCACTGAACTGGTGTACACAATGTTAGGCGCGGGAAGCTGAAGCTGCGTGACGCTACGCAGGTTGGCATTCAAGATGTCGACGGTGCCAAGGGGCGCGAGCACATCCTGTGTCGCATCATAGAGGGGCAGAATGACCTTCTGCTGAGCCCACAGCGCGATACCCTTGCTCGCGAGCGTCGAGAGTGCGAGGTACAGGAGGTCTTGCGCAATCGCGATGTACTCTGGGGTGATCTTCTGCGGCGGGAGCTGCCCACGACCAAACGCCCGGTCGATGAGCTTGCCCGAGTTGAAAACTGTGGTGCTAATGGTGCCGGATGTCGTCACGCGCTCTCCTAGAGGAAAGCGCGCCTGCACGGTCGCGGCACACTAGCGGGGAACCCGCCGAACCCGAGCCTAGCGGCTTGAACTTTGCGTTACAAGAGGGCCACGGCATCCTTGCCCCATGGCTCCTACCCGTATAGACGCCACAGCAGCATAAATGACGTAGGCAAACCGAAACTATTTTTTCGCCCTGCCGCCCTTGGCACGCCCCATCGGCGCGGGGGCCGGCCCTGGCATGGGCATCGGGCGCCGCATCGGTAACGCGGGGCGGCCAGGCAACCCCTGCGGACGCATCGCCATACGGCCTAGCGCGCCCTGTGGCGGCGCCTGGAGCGCGCCCATGCCCATCGGGGGCCCGCCCATCGCCAGCTTGTTCACGGTGCCGCCCGTGGCGTACAGCGCGCCTCCCGCGTTCTTCTTCACCGGGGCTTTGGTCTTACCCCCCCGCTTGTAGTCGGGGCCGCCCGCCGGAACGTGTGTCGAATTGTGGACGTGGCCGCCTTCAGCGAACGCTTCCGCTTTCTTCTCGTGCCCACGATACGACTTGGTGCTGGTCGTGATCTTGCCGCCCTTCGCATGGTGATGGTGGTGCACATGGAAGTGTCGCGCGGGGCCGCCTTTCTTGAAGCCCGAGCGCAACGGGGTCGTGCCGCCCGCCTCCTGCAGCTCGTCCGTGATCGGAGTCGACCGCTGCACCAAGCCGTGATCCTCCCCGTATGTGTGGAAGTCCCGCACGCCGCCTTTCTCGTGCAGTCCGTGGACGTGATCGCGCGCCTGAGGCACCGGGCCGCCGGCTGCGCGGCTCACGGGGACCGGCACCTGCATGGGAGCGCCCTGCGCGCCCGCGCGGGTTGTCGCGACCGGGTTCTTTTGGGGAAGCTGCGTCGGGCGTCCGTCCCATACGGCATTGCCGTTCCAGTTGTGGTGCCCCTGGATCATCCGGGTGCTGTCTTTGAAGTCGGACATACGTGTTCCTCAGTTGATCGTTGCTGCGCCTACCGTCGCGGTGATGGGGCCCGTGGTCACCACCGCCTGTACCCGCCACGTACGCGGCAAGGGCCAACTGACTGCCGCGTTAGCCGCCGCGACGACCCCAGGGTAGACCGCCAGCGTGGTGAAGCCTGTCGTGGCGAGGGTTCCAGTAATAGCCCCGGGGATAGTGTAGTACTGCCCCGAGACGACATCCTTACCCTGGATCGCCAGGGTATACGCCCCCGCAGCGTCTACTGTCGTGTTGATACCCGCGATGACTCCACGCCCATTCGTGTTGGTTTGATCCCCACTGTTGACGGTCCCCGTACCCTGCGCGGTGAGGGTCAGCACCGCCGCATTGGCGTCACTATTGGATCGCTGCGGCTCGTAGACGAACCCGTTATATAAGCTTTGTGTCACACTCGTGTGCGAGGTATCACCAAGACTCACGCCGTTGACCTGAAGGGTAGGCGCGGTGACTGCACTGTTTGAGATGACTTGGAACAATACCGGCAAAAGATTGTTGTCGGGCCCGGATGCGCCCGTTTGAAACTGCGCAACGACGTTATCCTTGTCGTCAATCGCCCAATAGGAGATATCTCCGCGAAAGTACACGAAATACTTGTGCGCGTTGGTATCGGTCGGGGCATACCCCAGATTAGTCAGATCCGCGATTAAAACGCGCGTCCCCGTCTGATACGTCACCGCAGCCAAGTGACCCGCAGTCGTCTCTTCGAAACACACACAGTTGGTGATCGGCGCTGCAATTGTCGGGGTTGCCGCGGAGGTCCCTAAGCCCCAATCCGCCAACCCAGAAGTACCCCCCAGGGCAGGAATGACGTTCAATTGCGTTTTGAACAGCAAATAGCCCGGATCGCTGGGGGAGAAGCTCCCCGCGCCGTTGGTCAACAACGAAGTCAGTTTCGAGAACCCGTTAACCGTCGTCCCACCACTCAGCACCGAGGCGCCCACCGCGTTGGTCGGTGCCACTCCGCCCGCCCCAGAAGTCGGGGTCCACCGGTTAATCGTGTCGAGGGTCGCGTTCGAGAACGTGTCGAGGAACAACTGCGAGGCGGGGTTCTCGACCCGCAGTTCCCCCAAGGGGCTCACCGTAGCGGCTTGTCCGTAGACAGGCCCCAGCACAGTAACCGGCGAGGCACCGACTGCCGGCAGCGTCATAAGCGCCGCCAGCAGCAATACAAGTAACTTCTTCATAGCTAGATCCCTGCGAGACCTGCTTGCGTGACGATGAGCGCTACAGTACCGGTACCCGAGTTGGTTAAAAGACGTAAAGCCCGTACAGCTTGCGTCAACTGCACGACTTGGTTCGTGGTTTGTGCAAGCAAGCCCGCGACCGTGTTCCAATTGAACGGTCCAGCGCCACCAAAGACGTTGTCCATGGTGTACTGGACCGTGTAGTTCGCTGCCCCAGTCAGCTCCGTCGCCAGCGTGATGTTGATCTGGTTGACGTATAGGTCAATCGGGATCTCCTGAGAAGATCCCGTCGTGACCGTATCGGCGGTCACGTTTGTCCCGACCGCCGCGCTGACCGCGATACTCGTGATCGTCTTGTAGTTGAGGACAGAGCTGACCGTGTTGGCGTTGGGTCCAGCAAGCACCTCGCTGATGACCCGTCCTTGTTGGTCGGTTCCGGTGAGGGTGAAATTGACCGCTGAGAGGTTGCCGGCGGAAGTTAAGCCCACCGTGCGCTGGGTGTCCAACGTTGCGACCCCGCCCGAGGCGAGCGTGCCGTTGATGAGCAGGTTTCCAGCACCCGCGGTGGTCTGCAACGCCGCGATGGCGCCTACCGCAGCGGCGACCATCGTACGAGTGACTGTTACAGGGCGCATAGGGGGTTTTCCTTAGAATGGCGGAGTCTGGGTGAAGTTCAAGCGGTCCTTCAAACCGTACCAGTAATCTATCTGCAACGCCCGAGCAGCCGCCGTCGAGGGGTTCACCCCAGACAAAAACGCGAGCAGCGTGGCGCCGGGGAAGTTAGCCGGGGCCAGGATCGAGCCTCGGGCGCTAGCAGTGATGCCCGAGGTCACTCCGAACGGCGGAGGAGCCACCTCCCACACAATGCGCCCGTTGGGTGCGGATGCGTACAAAGCGCCGTCCCAATACCACCCGAGGGTTGCAAAGCCACCTCCAATCAAAGTGGAGCCACACGCTACCGTAGTGACCACACCCGCCACCGCGACGTTGATGCTGAGCACGCCCGCATTGGTCGAGGAGAACCACACCCCATCGGTAAGCTGGCCGCCCGTGAACGGCGTCGCGGTGACGTTCGTGAGCCCCGCGAGCACCAACCCCAGCACATTATCGATTGAGACGAGTTGGCGGAAGAAGGTACGCAACCCCGCCTTGATCATGAAATGCCCCTGCTTCTGCAGCGAGGTCGCCGTCGATGCCGCCGCGTTGATGCTGATTATCCCGCCGTCCACGTTAGGCTGCGTGATCGCAGCCCCGGCCCCGGAAAGCGTAAAACCGCCAGTCGTACCTGGGGCTACTGGGCCGAAGTAGTCGTCGAAATCATTGAAATAGTTGTGGTTCTTGGTCCAGTCATCCACCGGCTGATCTGAGAACAGCTCGCTATCGCGAGTGTTGTTGGTGCCGAACTGAATACGGCTAACCTGAAGATCAAACATGTTCGATCACCTCTAACTGTGGAATTCCATGAAGGATACGAGTCCGCTAGGCCCTACCGCCTGCGCGTACACCGCATCCTGCGTGGGGATGTCGTAATTGATCCCGCCGTTGTTGGTCCCAAAAGGGGGGTAACCCGTCGCCGCCCCTGGCGCGGTGTCCGCGATAAAAATCGGAACACTGCTCATGATCGTAAGCTTGCTACGCGTCGCTCTGGCCGCCGAAATCAATACCCCGCCCGTGCTCGCCACCGCAACCTGTCCGGTGACGATCGTAGTCGAGGTGTCGGTGATGGAGGCCATCTAGTGCACCGAATGAGGCACCCCGCCAAAGACGTAGGTTCCCGGCGCGGGGACGAAACCGCGCGAGGGCTGTACGCGTAGGGCGGGGCGCCGCATAGTTTTAATCGAACCGCTCCAGATACGCGACTGCTTCGCGCAATCGTTTCTTGGAGTGCCTGAAAAATCCGAGCCCGCGGTTGCAGAGCTGACAGAGCAACCCGCGGGCGCCGCTACCCTGGTGGCAATGATCAACTGCGAGTCTAACAACCTTGCCGTTGATCTCCATGTTTTCCTTGCGCTTGCAGATCGCGCAGCGGTGGTTCTGCTCCTTGAGCTTTTGCTCATACCACTCCAGCGTGACTCCGTACATCCGCTTGAGGTCCATGTTGCGGAAGTAGTCTGGATTCTCTTTGCGAGCTTTCCGCTGCCAGTCCCGCATGTACTCGCGTTTGTCCTCATACCCTTCTGCGCTGAGCTTAGGCGCTGACCAGTACCAATTACCGGGGCCAAACAACTTGTTCTCATCTCGGCGGTGAAACATCGCCCGGTGAGGGCCTTCCGGGCGCTCCTTGACCTCGTTAGCGAACGCCCAAAAATCCTTGAGCCACTCAGCACAGACGATATCTCGACGCTGTCGTCGCAAGCTGCACCAAAACACATATAGCGGGTGCTTCTCACGTGCGCCCCAATCCTTGGGACGAGTTTGCTCCGTCGTCCCATGGCGCTTCCACCGCATGTAGTGTGTGTTGCAGTAGCCACTAGCCCATACCGTCTTTGTGCAATTGATAACTGAACAGCGTTGCGTAGACCGCATAACCGAACCCCGTTGTTTTTATTAACGGGGTCCAGTTTAACCCGGCTAGCACATAAAAGACACCGCCATGTGTCCAAAATGCGCTACCGCCGCGAGCACACCCCCCAGCAAGCTTGCTCCTGCCACGGCTAATCCCGGCGTGCCCCAGAGGCATCGTGGGTCCGTAAAACCTGGGATAAAACGTTCTGTCGCCTTATAGCGCATAGAGTCGGTTTCGAAATCACCCTCCATGCTCTTTTCCAGCGTCCGGCGCATCGCGAGCTTCAGGCCCTGCCGCACGTCGGTCTGCACGAACCATGCGGTCTGCGAAGTGAGACGCGCGATGTTGGCCTGCCCCTTGGGCAGGAGGCCCAATGACTTGATCGGATTGACATCGTTGTTGGCCGTACCCGCGCGCAGCACGCTCTTGAGCAACACTTCACCCTGCATCACGTTCGAGGGCGACGTGACCAACTGCAGCGGGGTCAAGCGGATGCGCTTGCCGTTGTTGTCCACCGCGTTGCGGATCTGAATCAACATCTGCTCAAGCGAAGTCTGCGAGAGGGCTGCCGCCGTGATGAGCTGGTTCGAGAACGAGCCGGCCGGAGGCGCCAGCGGATGGTTGGTCGCGATCAGTGCCACGCCATCGCCGCCGGGGAAGGACGCATTGAACCCGTTGTTGATCACGTTCGCGCACAGGGTTTCCTTGGTCTCGACCAACGACTGCGCCAGATGCTCCGCGTAGATGGTGCCGATCTTGATGTGGTCGCCATCCTCCACCAGCACCTTGGTGAGCGCGAATGCCAAGCCGAACACTGCGTACAGATAGCGCTGTATGAACAGCACACCACCCGACTGGTACGTTACCGGGGTGCCATCGGGGAGTGCGGGAGCCGCACCCATGCCGAACAACACCGGTTCCTCGTGGTAGTTGCGGGGCGTGCCGCGGAACTCGCGGAAGAGCATCTTCCACTCATCCGCGCGTTGATCATAGATACCGTCGAAAGTCTCGTTGAGGATCGGCTCAACGACTGAGCGGAAGTCAGTACTCCGCATGGGAAGGGCCATAGTGGTCTCCTAGTAGGTTGCGGAGTTAAGTTAGTACGGGACGCCCGGCAGCGGCAGATCCTGGTGAAGCGCAATCTCAACAATGACCTGCGTGAACGCATCCCCAGGGTTGTTGTCGATCTGCTGCGCGAACCCCACAATGCGCAACTGGTTGAGAAACGTCGGGTTATTGAGCGTGTTGCTCATGTTAGCCGCAGTGGTATCCAACCCCACCGTGGAGAACCCGGTCGTTGCGTTGCCGTTGCTAGTACCGTTCGCGGTGAAGGACGCCAAAGTTCCCATGGAAGGGACGGACGCGGTTGGGGTAGCTGCTACCGGCCCGTTAGCCTGAATCTGGTACCGGATGCGCGGGTCGCGCGTGATCCACGCTACGGTCTGAGAACCGGCGAACGGCACCGTACCCGCCGGCCAGAAGTTAGATACCGCACGTCGTCCGGTCGCGAGGGTGAACTCAACCCCTTGGAACGAGCCCAACAGCTTGTTGGCCAGTGTGGGGGTCGCAGTGGACGCGCCTTGTGCGGCTATCAGCACGATATTCGACGTCGGAGTGACCGTGTCGATACCGATAGGCGCATTCATGAAGATGTTGTTAGCGTAGCCACTTGCGATGGTGTAGCCGCCAAGGGGCTGAGCACCGCCAGAGCCGAACGCAGGCCGGACTATGCCGGATTCGTGAGCAACGGGCGCTAGCCCATACGGGTTATAAGCAAGTGACACGGTAGGAGCCTCACAGATGAGATAGTCATCCGCTAGCTCTCCAACTCTTCAGATTCGCAGAAGTTGGGAGCATCGCGGGCCTTTCCCAAATCCTCTGTGCCAGGGTCCACTACCGGGGCTTTCATACGCCCGCCACGTTTCGCAGCCTGGGCTGCGACCTCCCCCGCCTGAAGCGCTTCGTTGTACATCTT
>Ga0210393_10000625_pt1 | contig 31727 bp, 26 predicted proteins | sample IncBWC27OmetaG_FD_160068 | JGI IMG/M metagenome (GOLD analysis project Ga0210393, IMG submission 160068) | Forest soil microbial communities from Barre Woods Harvard Forest LTER site, Petersham, Massachusetts, United States - Inc-BW-C-27-O ...
CCGGATAGGTAAAGCGCAGCACGTACGTCACGGGCTCGCTCGGATCGGGGTGACCGGTGCTGGCCGAGTAATCGAGCTGGTAACTCCGACGAGAGGTCAGGATCGTGAGATTGGTGCCGACTTTGGCGGCCTTGGGCTTCAAAAAGAGGTGATTGTCCTGGGCGACGAACGAGAGCCCATCGATGTCGCCGGCGCCCAAGCCGACGAAGCTCTCCCCCGTCTCGAACTCAAGATCCGTCTGGTAACCGACGAACCCCTTGAGCACGAAGACCTGATCCGCGCTATAGGGGGCCATGCGGATCCGGGAGTCGAGGAGTCCCGGCGAGGGCGTGGTCTCGGCACCGGCCCCAATCGCAAGACCCATGAGACAGATCAACAACGCCGTGCGCATGGGCGTCACTCCTTCTAAGGCTTGGCGGAGGCCGCTGCGAGCGGCGTCGCCGCGGGAGGCACATCGGGGAGCACCTCTGGTTCGGGCTTGAAGTCCACGATCTTGAATCCGAGCGGATTCCAGCCGCGGACCTTGGGGTCGGTCGAGGGATCGGCGTACGCGTACTGCAGCGTCGCGATCCAGTGCGTGGCCTCCTCCGTCGCGCTCCCGGCCGAGCGCTTCGCCTTGACGTAGCGCACCTGCGCCAGGTCCTGTACTCCGCTCCCGCGCTTGAAGAAGCTGACGGACGTCACCTGGGCGCGCACGGTGGTGCCATCCTTGTAGACATTAAGCGGGGATGACGGATTCGTGGGATTCCAGAGCGCGTACCAGGCCTGGTTGCGCTGCGCGCTGTGAAAGGCCCCGCACTCCTCGTAGTCGCTCTCCGCGGTCGAGAAGTTGAAGCGCTCGCAGACCGTCACGTAGTGCGTGAGCAGATAGCGCGTGATCGCCTCCGGCACGCCCGAGCGCCCCGTGTAGACGGGCACGACATCCACGATGCCCGTGGCGTTATCGACCCGCACCACGAAGGGCTCGACGCGCTTCAAGGGCATCAGGAACATCAGCGCCGCGCAAAGGAGAAGCACCGCGAGCCATCCGGCACCGGCCACGCCCAGAGCGAGCCGCACGGTGCGCCGCCCCTGTCGGACCCGATCGGCATCCCAGGAAGCCGCCTCCTCGAAGTAGGCGTTCAGCGCCTCGTCCGCCTTCATGGGTGCGTCCCCGCGGCCACCGCCGGAGCAGGTGCGTTGATGGCCTTCAAGTGCCCGTCGCAATTGAGGCGTTTGGGATGGGACGCGCAGGCGGCCAGGAGCACCACGAGCGCGATTGCAAAGGTTGAGGGAGCTCTCATGGGTCAGGCACTCCTTCGGATCTGGTTATCCCGCCATCGGGTGGTCGCCGCGCGCAAAGCGCCGCTTCGAAGGGCGTAGCCGGCTCTGCGACTGAGCGGATCGAAGCGATTCGAATCCCGATCGAAGAGCCCGCGGCTGAACTGCCCGCTGCCGCGCACCGCGCCACCGAATCCCCAGGCGAGCGCTGCGCTCACGATCCCGAAGGACGACAGCGCCAGCCCGCTCGCAAGCCCCGCCGCCATCGGCATGACCTGACGCATGACGAGAAAAGTGAGCCCTGAGGCCATGCACACCCGCACCGCGTTCGCGATCTGGATCGATGCGCCCTCGCCCACCGCCTGCTGCGCGGCGACGGTCACGACGCGCAGCATCAGGGCGGCGACCAGGACCGCGAGCAGCGCGATGAACGCGTAGTTCGCCAGCTGCGCCAGCCACGCTTCGAAGAAGCGCTTGGTGGTGTCGAAGAAGAGGAGCGCGATGAAGAGCGGTCCTAAGGCGAGGAGCACCGAGAGCGCGATGCGCGACAGCGCGAGAAGAAAGATCGTGTAGATGGCGGTCAGTCCCACGATCAGGTACACCGCGATCCCCGCCAGGTAATAGGCGAAGTTGCCGTTTAAGAGGCCGCCCTGCTGCAGCAGCAGGTTCGCCGCATCCCCGCCCTCGAAGATGATCTGGTCAACGACCCCGACGGGGTCGTAGGCACCGATGATCACCGCCCCGAGCTGCGTCGGTGCGTTGAAGAAGGTGTCGACGATCACGCTGTTGTAGAGCCAGAGCGACAGCGCGCAGCCTAAGATCACCGCGAGTGTGATGAGCCGTTTCACGCCATGGATGAAGGGCTCCTCGATCGAGCCGGTGAGCTGCAGGTATCCCCACACCATGACGTAGAGGACGGCGAGCGTCACGATCGCAGGCTCGAGCGAGCCTGCGATCCGCGACACGTTGTCGCCGATGTAGCCGGCCAGGAGCCCATTCAGCCAGGCGTTGAATTCGGCAAAGAACCCCACGACCGCGTGCTCCTAGAGGCCCATCGGCGGCAATTGGCGCAGGGACCCCTGATCGGCGATCGCCTGCTCGCGAAGCTGCTGCCTTCTCGCCAACTCCTGGGACTGCGCGACCTGCGAGAGCACCTGGAGCTTGGTGTTCTCGTTCTGGAGCATCGCCTGCTCGGCGGTGATGCGCGCGGTGAGATCGAGCGAGGCCTTCTCGTCCGCTGCCCCGCCGATCGCACTGATCAGCTGCTGCAAGGATGTAAACCTTGCACTCGAATTGGCGAGCGCCGTGCGGGCGCTCGCCTGAAGGAGCGCCGGCGACTGACGGGCGGCGCTCAACTGCGTCTGCTGGGCAGGCGTGAGAGCTGAGACCTGCGCGGGAGTCAGGACCGCATTCGCACTGACCAGCGTACTCGTCTGCGAGGCAAGGGCCGGGTAGCTCGCGGACGAGCCCCTCATGACCTGGGAGAGCTGTGTCCAGTTGGTGGGAAGGTAGTTGCGGTTCGTTCCCGAGAGCAGCAGCTGCATGCCGCGATTGCCGGTGATCGCGGCGTACGAGCTCTGCGCTTGGTTTAAGACGCTTTGTGCGGTCGTGAGCTGCTGCTGCAACGTCTCGTACTCCTGGATGAGCTGCGCAAGAGCCGCCACATCGATCACCGCAAACTGCGCACGCGCAGGTCTTACCGCGCCGAGACCGAGCACCGCGGCGAAGAGAACTCCAAGGATCGTTCTAGTGAACAACATGGGACACCTCCGAGGTTGAGGAAGGGCGAGCAAAGCGCTCGCAGAAATGGGGCAGCCAGATGTGCGGCGCCGAGCCGTGACGCTGGATGAGCTCGTTCACGAGTTCGACAGTGGTGCGCCGTCCCGAGATGACGGCGAGCTCCGCATCAAAGCCCTTCAGATTCAGCTCGCAGACGATGCTCTGGTGGCCCTGCTTCACGAGGAAGCGTCGGGAGCCCGGCTCCAACTCTTCCTTGATGAGCCGGAACTCCCGCTCAGTGAGCCCGAACCCGTCGCAATAGTCGGCAGGGTTCGCATCCGCGTTCGGAAAAAACACCTTGGTCGGGGTCTGTTCGATGATCGTGCGAGAGATCGGGCTGCCGAGTACGTCGCTGGCGCTCTGGGTGGCGAGTGCCATGACGCCGTTCAGCTTCCGCCAGGTCTTGGGTCCATCCTTCGCGAAATTCTCAAAAGCGGGGTCTGCCAGCAGCCGCCAGAACTCGTCCATCCAGCACACGAGCCGCCGCCCATCCAGCAGATGGCGCACGAGGTGAAAGAGATACAGCGTGACCGGGGTGCGTGTGAGCTCGTGCTCGAGGAAATCCGTGACGTCAAAGCCGACGATCGCATGCCCGGCCATGCGCGGCACGATGACGTCCTCCGCATTGTCGAAGACCCACGCGTAATCCCCACCGCTCCCCTCGCACCAGGGAGACAGCCGCGCGTAGAGACCTTCCGCATCGGTCGAGTCGAGAAACTCAATCAGGCGCGACAGACGCCGGGCGGGTAGCTCGAGCGCGAGGGTCCCTTTAAGCGCCTGATCGAGATCCGACTGCTCGCGCACACCGAGCGGACGGTCCGGAGCGCGCACCAGGACCCGGAGCCAGCTCTTCAGGAACTCGACGTTGAGCGGCGTCGGCGGGAGGCTGAGCGGATTGAACCCGGTCCGCTCGCCATTCTTGAGGGCGCAATACTCCCCGCCGAGCCCCCGCACCAGGATCTCGAGTCCCCGATCCTTATCGAAGAGAATCTGCGTTGCGCCCTGGCGGGCCAGCATCGCCACGAGAAATCCGATGAAGACGGTCTTGCCGGACCCGGTGGGCCCGCAGATGAGTGTGTGGCCGGTATCCTTGCGCGAGCCACCTTCGGGATCGGTCGGGTCGGAGGCATGAAGCGAGAAGTGAAAGGCCGAGCGCGCACTCGTGACGAGCACGGTGAGCGCCTCTCCCCAGTGATTCCCACTGGCACGCCCGGCGGGGAAGTTGTGAAAAGGCACCATCGCGGCAAAGTTGCGCGAGGTGATCGGCGCCTTGCGCGGTCGCATCGGGAAGTTGCCGGGCAGCTGCGCCCAGAAGGCCGCTTCCAGCGCCAGATCCTCGCGCGCGACGGTCATCCCGGTGTCCGCAAGCCATGCACGGGCGAGCGCCACGGAGTCACTCAGCGTACGGTTTCGCCGCTCGAGGATCTCCTCGCTACTTAAGCGACGGCCATCGGCTCGCGCGGTCGGTGCCGGCTCCTCCGCCAGGACCTGGAGCGAGAAGTGATGATCGCCCATCACGAACTCGTTGCTGGTGAGGGCATCGAGTGCGTCCTTGAGCTCTTCCGCCTGGGAGATGGCGAAGTCGCCTGCGTTCACCATGCGGTTGAACTGGCGCTGCAGGAGCGATTGACCTGCGGCCTTGCTCAGGAATCCGAACGACTGGGTCAGCACGAACGGAAAGGGCGCGGACAGTAGTCCATCCAACATCCCGACCTGGGTCGGTGTCGGGTACTCCTTGATGCCGAGCATCGCCCCGACCCGGCTTCCCGTAGGCAAGCGATATTCCAAGAGCTCCGTGCCGAAGAAGACGCGCGAGGTGCTGAGCACCTCGTTGACGGGTGCCCGGGGGAGCGGCACCTCGCGCAGATCCCCATTAAGAAGAGTGGAAAATATGTTAAGTGGTCCCGAATACGCCCACCCGTCACGCCGGTAGATGCCTAGCAGCTCCGGCTCATAGCGAAGGAGCGAGGCGCGCACCGTCTCGCGCAGCTTCTCGCAAGCATCGAGCGCGTCGGCGAGCTCAAACGATGCCGCGCTCGGCTGTGTCCGCTTGAGAAACCGGGAGGCGAGTCCCGTCGCGACTCCCGCCGCCGGACGGTAGATGAGGGAGAGGAAGAGCTCGTTCACCATGAGCGTCTCTGCCGCGAGGCGCGTGCGGTAGCGCTGCTCGAGCGCGCCGGAGAATCCCGTCCCGCCCTCACGCGAGGCGATCGCCTCCCGCCTTCGGATGACGTGCGACCAGATCGCGACCTGGGGACTTGCGATATTCCGCCACAGGACGTTGAGGCGCTCATGCCAGGTGTTGAGCGTCTCATCGTCCGCGCACTCGAAGCTCGCTCCCCCTAACCGAAACACCTGCACGTAGTCGCCCAAGCGCGTCTTCACGATGTGCGGGGAGACGTGCGCGAGGTAGGGGATGCGCTCGGCCGGCGTCGGCTCGCGGCGCATCGCGGCCTCCTTGGGCAAGGCGCGCATGCGCGATGCGCTCCCGTGCACCTAAAGGCCGCGAGAACCGCGAAAGAGGTCCGGCGCTGCCCGCGCACGTTCGGTGGATCGAGCGTGAGGGGTGAGTAACTGCTCGACTTCCAGAGTCGCGCATTCGCGAGCAGCGCCGGGATGCGGGTACGCGCCCAGAGGAGCGCGAGATCGAAGAAACGCGGATCGCGCGCACACAGCAGCGCACAGATCCCGTGAATCGGGGCCGCCAGCAGCAGCGTGAGCAGATTCTTCGTGACGAGGAAGATCTCCATCGTCAGCACGCCATTTACCAGGAGCGCCGAATAGGTGACCCCCCAGCGCATCGGCGGGCGCGTCGCACCGACGAAGAGCGGATCCACGGTGAGCCCTTTGACTGTCTCACCCACGGCTAGACTCCGAAGAGGCTCCGAACCCAGGTCACGATCTGCGCCGAACCGAACGAGATCGCAATCCCCAGGATCGCGGCGATGCACCAGCCCCAGGAGATCCGATTGGCCATCGCCATGGCTCCGAGCACCATGACGAGGATGATCGCGACGGGCGTGAGCCAGGCGAGAATGTTCGTCTGAAGTGCAGTGGCTCCGGTGAGAAACGGGGACGCCTGTGCCAGCGCGAGCTCAGGCGCCATCAGGATCAGGCCCCAAAGAAGCACCGGCAGTGCGATGCCGACGGGTCGGGTCGATCGGGTGCTCATGGTGACATCCCCCTGCAGATGGACGTTTCTGCTTGGGGCTCATGCCAACACGCGGCTCATCGCTTGCGCGAGCGCAGTTTGCTGCGACTTCGCGCAGAAACTCCCGAGGGTTAGCGAGAGTTTCCGTACCTTTTGACCGGAAACTCCGACAGGTCCTGCAGGGGGTGCGAGACCGCTTCGGGCTAAGCGCAGTGCGCGTTTAGAACAGCGGCTGCTGATAACCTTCAGGGGACTCGGCGACCTCGGCGCTCGAGGTCGCCGACTCTTCGATCTTCGTTGAGGATTTCTCGGAAGAGCTGTGTATGAACGAGTCTTCGCGGCAGGTGGGGCAGATCCGGCGCTCAAGCCCGAGGCGATCGAGAAGGAGGGCTGCGTGACAGTCGGTGCAGTGACCGATCGCGAGCTCGTGACCGTCAGCGAGGGTGAGGACGAGCCGGATGAACTGATCCATGGTGAAGCGCGATTGAGGCACCAGCTGGCGGTAGAACTCGAAGACCTGGCACAGCCCCTCCCCCATCTCCAATCCGTCCCGGTCACGGCGCTTGCCGGGCACCACCTCCATGATCTGGGCCAGAGCGCCAAGGGCGGAGGACTCCTTGCGAAGCGTGGCGGAGCGCAGCAGCGCCGTGGCCTTGAAGGGCGAAGGACCGCGAGGCCGTCGCACGCTCCCCTGCGCCCTCTCGTAGGAGCGAAACAGGTTCTGGACCCGCCTCTCTGAGAATCCGGTCCAGGCGCGGATCCACTGCGTGCGAACCTCGTGGTGTATCAGGCGACGCGCGAGATTCAGGCGCCGCAGGTCTCGGCTGTAGCGATCTTCGGAGATGCGCATCGCGTTTCTCAGGAGCGGCGCTTGCGACGCTTTCGCAGACCGCTGCGCTCACGCTGCCCGCCCCTTAATGTGCGGGGATCTTCCCAGAGGTGCATGCCGACGCCGACCCGGATCGTGGGCTCGCCGGGCTTGCGCGTCGCCTCACGCCGACGCATGTAGGCGTCGAGCCCGGACAGAATATCCTTCCCCAGGCGCATCACGCGCTGATCGAGCTCATCCCTCAGGCGCACCGGGAAGTTCGGGTTCTCGGCGAAATACTCGAACCAGCCGGGTACCAGGCGCTTCGGCAGCACGTTGTGCTCAAGCGTACCCAGCATGTGGGTGAGGACGCGGAGCGTTCGGAAGTAGTCCGGACCCCGGGCACCCCGAAGGAGCAACATGCGCTCGCGCGGCACATAGAGCCTGCTGTGGCGACGAAGGGCGCCCGAACGCAGCAGATAACTAACGACACTGCGCGGGTCAAGCTGAGCATTGACGCTTCGGATCAGGGCCGCCACGGATCGCGAGGGTCCCTCCAGCGGCAGCGGCCGCGGGTGCCCCTTGGCATCCAGAAACGCCGGCTCACTGAACCATACGGTGAGCACGTGAGCCGCATCGTCGATCTCGCGCGGCGACTCGCGCGCCCTTGAGGCCCAATCCGACGGGATCTCCTCGCACGCGATGCGCACCGCTCGGACGATGTCCTGAGGCGCCGCTCCGCAACGAGCGAGGATTCGAACGAATCGGGTCACGGCCTCGAGTGAGGTGGGACCGACGAAAAGTGGCTTGGGCTTGCGGCGGTCGCGCTTCGCTGCCCGTGACGCCCGAGTCGTGCGCCGAGCGCTCATGGCCGCCCTGCCCTACGTCGACGGATGCGTTCGCGACCCCTCACGCGCGGAGTCTCCCGCGCGCGGCGCGTGCCCGTGACCGGTGGATCCTCGAAAGCAAACAACGCCACGCCGAGCCGAATTGTGGGCTCCGTCTGCGCTCGCGCTTCGCCTCGGCGCATCCTGCCATCCGCGTTCCAGAGGAACTTCCCTCCGGAAGCTTTCAACCAACGATGAAAGGCCGGCAAGCGGCGCACCGGGAAGCGGGGATTGATGGCGGCACGTTCGAGGATGGTGGAGCTGCGCGACGCGCGCGATACGTTGTACTCGAGCGTGCGCAGGATTCCGAGCAGCGCCATGAGTCCATGGACGCGGGCGCTGTGCTGCGTGAAGCGCAGCTGCCGATCCGCCGGCAGATAGCGGGCGCCCTGCCGCCGGATCGCCCGCAAACGGACCAAGGATTCAACGACCGCCCGGGGGTCTTCCCCGGGGAGCACCCGGGAGATCAGCGAGCTCAAGGACAGGCCTCGTGATCGCAGCGGCAACGCGATCGCATTACCCTTCGAATCGACGAACTGAGGATCCGTGTGCCAGCGGGCCACGACGTGCGGCAGATCCGCCAGGTAGTTGAGGTAGGCTGGGTCCCACGCCTGTCCCGGCTCCTTCAGCGTGGCGCAAATCGCGCGAAATTCCCGGAGCAGCTTTCGCGGAGAATGACCGGTGTGCACCAGAATGTGGGCGAGCCGCTCGAGGAACTCGTACGAGTAGCCGATGCCCTTTCCGGCGCGCTCCCGCGCTTGTGCAGCCCGACTTCTCACCGCTCGTGCTCAAGCCTGCAGAAGGCACCGCCAGGCGCTGTCTTTCGCCTAGCGAGTCCCCGCTGATCGTTCGGCCCTTCCCGTGCCATCGAGGCCATGTTGGCTCCAAGTGCGCCTACGCTTTGCGTGTCCTCGATCGGGTTCGCACCGTGCGCGCCCGGCGTCTCGGCGCCTGTGCAGAGGCCGGCTCAAGCACGACGGGCTCTTCGAAGACGTAAATCGCCACCCCGAGGCGTACCGCTTCCCGACCCCCGCGGACCGGCCTCACCGTACGCTGGGGATCATTCAAGGCGTCATCCATCGAGAGCGCGAGCCCGTCGACCTGCTCCTCGATATCGCGCAGGAGCATCGGCCGGTATTGCGGATCGAGCTGGGCGTTGATCACCCGGCGGACGCACCGCGGCTCACCAGGGTGCTCGAGGTTGTGAAGCAGCGTCGCGCAATGCTCACTCAACTGCTCGCCCAGTGCCGCTATGCCGTCCGGATTCCAGCGCACGGTCGCATAGGTGCGGCTCAAGGCTTTCAGAGTCCCGTCTGAGAGCCTGCGCACCGCATTGACCCTCAGGAGCTCATCCAGAATGGGCGTGACACGCGGCTCGTTGCTGTAGCGAGCGACCAGCGCCTCGAACGAGGGACTCCGGCCCGTGATGGGCAGGACCGCCGGCTCGCCTGCGGGCGTCTGAAAGTCCGGGTCATTCCACCAACCCGAGAGCACTCGCTCGGCGCGGTGCCGTCCCCGATCGCTCGTGCGCCGCTCATCCGCATCGGCCGCCAGCATGGCGGCCACCTCCGCGCGCGTGAGCCCCGTGACCACGGCGATCCTCGACGCGTTGGGTCGAAGCTCCCCTCGCTTCTCGCGACCCTCATCGCGCGCCGCCCGCACGTACGCCACCTTGACCAGGGCGAGGAAATCGCCGACTCCAATCCCGGCGGCCAGCAGCAGCCGCACCAGCGGAGCCAGCATCCGCAGCATGGCGGCCTGCACAGCCGCTTTGAGGGATTCACTCACTTGATTCCCCCGACTCGCTCATGGTAAGAAAGATTACACGTACGGCGGGTAAAAAAACACTTAAAAAGTGGGAAGGTTCGCCGGCCGGGATCCGAAGGAGCGCAAGCGCGTGGAGGCATCAGCAGTCGTACAGGACCCCCGGCGAGGCGATCCGCAGTCCCCGGAAGCGCCTATCCCCGCCGCCGCTGGGTCAGGAATGCTGCGAAGCAGCGAGACCGAGCCGTCCCCTCAGGGGTTCTATGAGGTGAACGCGCGCTGCATCGAAATGCTCGTGAGCGCAGCGAGACGCGAGTCCAAGCAATCCTTCGCCCTCGTCGCAGAGCTCCGAGCGCCACTCATCCGGCTGGATCCGCGGATGCGTGAGCGCGCCGCAGCGCACGCCTTTCTTCTGATCGACGTCGAGTTCGGTAACACCGATTGGTGGCACGCCGCCCGCGCCCATAGCTCGCAGCCCCTGCGCGGCCCCCTATGGAAGGGCGTCTTTCCGCGTGAATCGGCGGTCCAGCTCTCGGTGGCGACCTTGATGTTCGCGTGGAACAGCGTGCGGACCGATGCCGCACGCGCGTTAGTTCCGCTCGGCATGACGCGCGCGGTCGCGGAGATCATCGCGAGCCTCAGGTTCGAGGAGGTCGACCGCATCGCCCGAAAGCGATCCGCTTACGCACGGCCGCGCTGGGAAGATCGCCCGGCGGTGTGGCGGCGGCTCCTGGCCGCGGCCGAAGCGAATGATCCCAAAGCTATGGGTGCGTTCAGACTGCATGCCGTGCAGTTGCTCGCCGGCGACTTGCTGCCGGCTCGCGCTCGGGACGATGCCGCGCCCCGCCCGCCCCGCTCCTCCCCTTAAGGCGGCAGCTTCTTGGCTGGCGTCCTTCCCGCACCGGCATCGGCCAGAATGGCTTTGCGTCTCGCGGGGCTCACCTGACCGAAGGCCAAGACCCAGGCGGCGAGCGCGTTATCCTGGGCGTAAAGAAAGGCGGACGGCACCGCCAGAACCTTGGCGAGGCGCACCGCCGTCCATATGTCCGGCACGTGCTTGCCGCGCTCGTACTGGTTGATGCGCGCACTCGCAGCAAAGAGGTCGATTCCTGCGCGGATCCCGAGCTCCCTTTGCGAGATTCCCGCCCGCAGGCGCGCCTGCCGCAGTCGCCTCCCCACGATCGACGTCTGCCCCATTGTTTCCCCGGTACCCTCCCGCGAGGCTTAGGAGAGTCGGGGTTTTCGCGTTGACACGATACTAAGACATTCTTAGTATGCAAAAGCATCATCGGTCCAGCGAGCGAACGACGCATGCTGATCCTGAAACGAAGAGTGGGCGAGAGCCTGACGATCGGCCGCGACATCCTGGTCATGGTCGTCGGCATCAGGGGAGGTCAGGTCCGCATCGGCATTGAGGCGCCCCGCACCACCGCGGTCCATCGCAAGGAGCTCTACGACCGCCTGCGGCACCCTGTCGCACCCAGGTCCGCGCGCGGATCCCTGTCCTCTGGATCCCGAGTCGGATGATCCGCGCGAACCTGAACTCGCTTGACCGCGCCCATTCCCTGCCGCGGGCCTTTCGCGCGACGCCGGGAGTCGTGTGGTGGCTTGTGCGTGTCCCGGTCTATGTATTACTGCGCATCGCCCGGCCGGTCGTGCGATTCGGGCTCGGAGCACTCGGGCTATTGAGCTTTCTGCTGGCGCTCTTCTATCACCTCACCTCAACGCTGGCGCATCCACCCTTCCTGCCGCTCCTCGGGTTTAGCCTCCTTTGCGGACTGGGACTCCTCGTCTACGAGGCGTTGCTGAGGCTCTTCTCGTAGGTTTCCGCTCGCATTGAGCGGAAACTCAGACGGCAGCCCCTGTGCGCGTCGCGCGCGTGGAGGTTTCCGCCGAAAGTCGCGGGATACTCAAGCTGACTTCGATGGACTGCCCGCAGCATCATTAACGTCCCGCGCGAAGGCGTCCTGAACGACGCATCAACCGATGGAGACAATATGACTATGGGTAAAAGCAAGCGGCTTCCCTTTAAGTTCGCTCACAGCCGCCCGCATCCAAAAGCGAGTTCTTGCCAGCCCGGACCGCCCTCAGACGATCTCGCCTCGGTCCGCCGAGATCCCATCCGGATTTTGCGTTTGGCGCAGGTTCGGGAGATAACGGGCTTGGGCAAGACCACGCTCTATGAGCTTCAGTCGCAAGGAGCGTTTCCGATGCGAGTGAAAATTACCGATCACTGCGTCGGTTGGATCGAGCAGGACGTGCAAACCTGGCTCGAACGTAGAGTAGCGCTCAGCGCAAGGCACACAGCGCTCATGTCTGAAGCTTCCAATTCGATCTGCCATCGCCCACGCGGATAACGATCCTGTATCGAGGTAATCGACTCGCCTTTCCCATCCGAGGCACCTTCACCCGCTGCTTCGGCGCGAGCGGGCAAGCCCAGTCACGGCCCAAACACCTGCTAGCCGCTCATAACCTCACGATCTTGTAGAACACTCACGGGTACTTGGACTCGTGCGGTTACTTGACCTGCATCAGGTACATAGGTGTCCAAAATGCGGCTCCCGAATGCTCGAGCGTGTCGCCCGTCAGGGCCGGCACGCCGGCCAGGCGTCTTGGGATAGCGAGACTTGGCGAAACTGGACGCGCACTAGTGTGCAAGGCGCGACGCCTCGTCGAGGGCCCCCGGCAGCGCGGAGAGAAAGCGTGCGGCACGCAGGCGCGGACCGTCGCTGACACCAAAACCGACCAGTACGTCCGGAATAATCCCCCGCATTTCATTCGAACCATCCGCTCGAAAGCGCGCGCAGTCAGGTAGCTCTAGCGTACCCCCGCTATGCGTAAGCCTGGTCGGGGTTCCACCGTTGGTATGGCCGCAGCCACCGCTAGATGGCTCCCCCACGATGATGGCTGCGCGATTGTCCTGCAGTATGGCCGCAAACTCGGACGCCGCTGAAGCCACGTCGCGGTCGATGAGCACAACAAGGGGGCCGCTCCAGACGCCCTCCTCGTACGGAAATTCCATAGGCGTAAAGACCAGCGGCGCCCAAGACTTTCCCCGCAGCTCTGCGGGGTTGGCCGAAGGCAGAAGCCCTGAGCCATAGAAGCCGTTGCCAAGCCAATGGCATTGCGCGAGCCGCCCTTGCCAGAGAGGGGCCGAATCACATGGAATTAGGGCCTCTTTGCGCCTCGCAGCCAACTGGTCCGCAAGCGATAGCAGCAATGCACGATCCTTGCCGGAAGCCTGACGCGCAAATTGGCGCACCTTGGCCTCGTCATCCGCGAAGGTCTGCGCCCAGTGCTCGCCGCGAACAAACCCTATGGTTTCCGAGTGCACGCGCGTTCTCGTCAGCATACGCGCCACAGCCTCGGCCCATTCCGAGCCGCCTCCGTTTCCTGCGATGTCTGCGACTAGCGCCGTTGCACCGGCAGCCTTAAGCGCCTGAAGCTGCACAATGAAATCGCGCGTCAGCCTATTTACCGCCCATGCATCAACTCTGTCATTGCATGCGTCATCGCACGGAGCGTTCGCCGGAATCGCGAGCTCTTTCAGCGCCGCCTCGCACAGCGTCGGAAAACCTTGCTGTGTAAAGACACCGATCTGGATGACGCCTACGGCCTTTGCGCCCGAGGAAATCAAACCAATCGGAAACTCCTCCACCTGTGTTGTGATCGCCTGATAGCCGAGTGCGTGCGAGGCAAGCGGGCGCGCACGCATGCGCGAGTCATAGCCAAGCGCCGCACAGCGGTCCCGCACCGGCCTGTGCGCCTGGGAGGCTTCGTTACTTCTCGGCCATCGGAACTCCACGTGATCATCGCCCAATCTGCGCGCTAAGCGATCAAATGCCGCCCGGGCGTCCGCGTCGTTTGAGGCGCCTTCTACTCGCTCCCGGGTATCGGCGAAAAGCTGGGCCAGGTCCACTTCGCGGTCAAAGACAGCCCATTCCAAATTGGCGTACTTTGTCAGGAACGCGCTGCGTACTTGATCCAGATCTGCAATCCACGGGGTCGTGACGAAGACTGGATCCGCCGCAGCTGGCGTAAGTGCGGCAAGGGCCAGCACAAACACAACCACCAAACGACGCATTGCTTGCCGCCAGTTCGCACTCAGCGAGTGCAGAACACCCACGGTAACTACCTCCGGTGCCACGCACCGGCAGCCACACGGGGACTCTCGACGGCGAGGCCCCTCACTGTTGTCTGCGCGAGCGGTTCGCCATGGTCTCAAGCTCGTCCGCATTCTTTCCCTGGCTGGGTGGAGACGGCGAATCTCTTGATCTGTGCACTCGCGAAGTTTCATCGGTGAACCTGTTGATTGGATCGTGGCGGCGCAGTGGTGGACCGAGGAAGTCGCTGGCGGTGCGTTATATGTGCCGGTTCCACTGGCATCCCCTGCATACCCGCGGTAGCTGTTTTTCCCATTAACCTTAAAGTCAATCTCCCAAATCCCCCTGAGCCTCACTTAGGATGCGCTGGGCTTTAAGGTACGCCGGCCGATCAATCATCTCGCCATCGAGCGAAATCGCATTCTCGTCCGCCGATGCGGCAATTACGCTCTGTGCCCACCTCACCTCGGCGTCGGTCGGCACAAAGCAGGCGTTTACGACTGCCACTTGAGCAGGGTGGATGCATATCTTTCCACCGAATCCGAGACGAACGGCACGACCAGTCGCTGCGCGGAGTTCCTCGACATCCGCGATGACCCGCGTGATCCCGTCAACGGGCGCCTGGCGCCCAGCGAGACGCGACGCGAGCACTAGATGCGAGCGAAAGTACACTAGCTCCTCATTGTCACCCTTGATGCCGGTATCAATTTGAAAGTCGACTGAGCCAAACACCAGACGCTGCACTCCCACAACCCGAGCGATCCGCTCCGCTGCAGCAAATCCTCGGGCGGTCTCGATCAGCGGGAGGACGGGCTTTCCTAAAATAGCGACCTGCTCGACCTGTGCCGCCTCTTCTGCTTTCGGCAGTATAATTGCGGCGACGCCCTCGTTCGTGCACAGGCGAAGATCATCGTGAAACCACTGCGAATCCGCAGCATTTATACGAACCGTCACGGCGACGCCTGGAGATAGCCACGCGGCAAGTGCATGCCGCGCACCATCTTTGCAAGCAACAGCCACAGCGTCCTCTAAATCAATGATTACGGCGTGAGCGCCTGCAGCGCACGCCTTATCGAATCGCTCCGGTCGGTTGCCCGGAACAAAGAGATAGGAACGATCGACGCGCCGTCTAACCGGGTTCATCGGCCACCTTACACGCCGTGATACTGCAACACAGTCTTGAGCACGCTCATTTCCTCGAGTGCGGTCAGACCCTTCTCCCGACCGTGGCCACTCTTCTTGACGCCGCCGAAGGGCAGTTCAACGCCCCCGCCGGCTCCATAGCAGTTGACGTACACCTGTCCGCAGCGCAGTCTTTTCGATACACGCATCTGTCGCCCGCCATCCCGAGTCCACACGCCTGCAAGCAGTCCATACTCCGTGTCATTGGCGAGTTCGATCGCGTCGGCTTCGTCTCGGAAGGGCAGCACGGTTAGCACGGGACCGAAAACCTCCTCGCGCGCAATCCGGTGATCGCGGGGTGCCGGTCCCAATAGTGTGGGACGTACATAGAATCCACCAGCAGGTACTCCGGCTGCCAGTTCACCTTCAGCCAGCATCGGAATGCCCCCGTCAACTGCCATACGGATGAACTGTGTAACCCGCTCCTGTTGCTCCCGGTTGATCAGCGGCCCGCAATCCAGATCCATCGTTGAGGTTCCGACCCGCAGCTGCCGGAAGCGTCGTGAAACCTCGCTGACCGCGTCCTCGTAAATATCCCGCTCAACAAGCAAGCGGCTGCCGGCGGAACACGTTTGGCCCGTGTTTTGAGTGATCGCCTTGATAATGATAGGTATGGCGCGTGCGAGGTCTGCGTCGGCGAAAACTATTTGCGGGGATTTGCCGCCTAACTCGAGAATGCACTTTGCGTGATGCTCCGCAGCCGCCTTCTGCACCAATGTCCCCACCTCCGGAGACCCCGTGAAGCTCAGGAAATCTACCCCGCGGTGTGATGCGAGCGCAGCTCCGGCCTCGTGACCGTAGCCCGTGACGACATTTAATGCGCCGGGAGGTAGCCCTGCCTCAACGCCGATTTCGCACAACTTCAATGAGGACCTACCGGCGTCCTCCGAAGGCTTGAGCACGGCGGCGTTGCCCATCGCCAGCGCGGGTGCGATGGAACGACCAAACATCTGTGCCGGATAGTTCCAGGGTAGGATATGACCAGTGACTCCGTAGGGTTCACGTAGTACGAGTGCTTGGTAATCATTGAGAAATGGAATCGTCTGGCCGTGCACCTTGTCAGCAGCGGTTCCGTAAAACTCCAGGTAGCGCGCAAGGACCTGAATGTCAGCCCGGGCAGTGCTCATCGGCTTGCCGGTGTCTTGAGCCTCAATTTGCGCTAGTTCCTCGGCGCGAGCAGTAACCTGATTGCCCATACGGCACAGAATGCGGCCGCGATCGGTCGCTGTGAGCCTACTCCACTCCCCATCCAAGGCCGCACGCGCCGCAGCCACTGCACGGCCAACATCGGCGGAAGTGCCACGCGCAACCTGCGCGAAACACTCTCCGGTGCTGGGATCAATGACATCGATCGCATCGCTGCTGTCAGCCTCAACCCATTTTCCTCCAATAAAGAGCTTATCCATGAGGGACTCCATCCGTACGTTCAGATTGTGCGCGCACTCAGCGTCACGATCGCTTCGGGTGTGCAACGGAGGTTCCCGAAGGAGACGCTCTGTGTGCGGACACACTGACCGGACGGCGTCCATACCTGCCCGCCGCCATCGGACATTACGGGCGACGGTAGTGACGGCTACCATCCTGGCTCGCCCGGACATCACCGAGGACGAAGGAGATCCCTGCTAGGCCGGCGAGGGATTCAGTACGCCTCATTCAGGCTGCGCCGCCGAGCAGCGTGCCGCTGGGCGCGTACACATCACGTGTAGGCAGCCAGGGCTTGCCTACAATGATATTCCCTCGTGCATGCGCTGGTTTCACCCTACTGACGGACAACGTGGTGGAATGTGATCAACTGCTCCTCCCGGACGAGCAGCTACGGCCGTCCTACGCCATGGTCATTTCACCGCACAACAAACGCTACGGCTACTCTCCCCCCGGTCAGAATCGATACCAAACCGTGATCCCAGCGGTGAGTGGTCGAATCGCACCGGCATAGAAAATTGGATCCCCGATCAAACCGAGACGTGTGTATCCCAACCGTGGATCCGCGTTCGTCACGTTATTGACGTAAGCGGAGAGATCGAGACGTTCGTGCGTAATTCCGAGGCGAACGTTCAGTACCCCAAATGCCGGCTGGTAGACCGACCCTCCGGCAGGTGCCTCAGGATCGTAGTTGACATCCCTCGGATCCTGCGCCGGTTCCGTATCCTGCCACCGATAGTCGAGCCGCAAATAAGAACGTGCACCACCCCAAAGTTGGTTGATGCTGAAAGAGTATTGAGCGTTCACGGCTGCCGTCCACGGAATGACGTTTAATACTCTGTCCCCGGCACCGTTCAGCTGGGCTCGCTGCCCATTTGATAGCGGGGCTGTATACGCGGCGTTCGGTAAGTACGTATCTGTGTAACTAATAACCCCGCCCATCGAGAGACCTTCCGTCAGTTTCGCGTTCAGCTGAAGGTCAAAACCGTTGCTGATTTCCTCTCCTTGGTTGGTTATGAAACTCTCTTGACACGACGGCACCGCGACACTCGTCTGAATATCAGTCCATCTGATGTGGAAAATGCTCGCGGCAATCGAGAGGTGGCGTTCGAAGAACGTGTCCTTTGTCCCCACCTCATAACTCCACAAACTATCGGGGCTAAATCCCAGCGGAATTCCCGTTAGGCCTAGAGCGCGCAGTGAGGGATCACAAAGCGAATTCGTGTTGACGTAGGCCGCATTACCGCCCCCAGGCCTGAATCCCTTGGCGGCGCTGACATACACCATGTCCTCAGGCGTGACTTGATACGTCAGGCTAGCTCTAGGCGTCACGGGTGTCGCCGTCGTGTTTGGAAGGTTTACGGTTGACAACTGCACGCCGTTTTCGGGGGCAGTCGCAAACTGCGTTTGATCCAGTACTTCCACGCGTTCGACTCGCGCACCAACGTCTAACTTCAAATCGGGCAGAAGTTTGTATGTGACATCCGCGAACAGGGCTTCGGACCGATCCGTCGAACTCCAGTTGACGTAGTCACTGAGCGACTTACCATCGAATGTGTAATTCGACACTCCCGGCACTAACTGATTCGCCGTAATGCCGCAGCAGAGTTCAGTCAGCGGAGTGAGGTCGTTCCCGGTTTGCTGGAGATTCTGCACGGCATCGCGAAAGAACGCTCCGAGTACCCACGAGAGGGGCGACGTGGACGAGTCTTTCGATGAAAGGCGCAACTCCTCTTGCCACGCATGCGTGTAGGAGATATTGAAGTAATAGAATGAATTCGATCCCAGCGCCGGGTCGACTGCATTAGGCAGGAAAAAGAACGAATAGAGATTAGTGACGTCTTCAAGCGCCAGGGACCTCCGGTCAAGGTACGAGGTGTCCGATACAAACGAGGCACCCGCGAAGTCGTACTTAATGGACAAACTGGAGACGCGCAGGTTGTCAGAGAATGGTTGGTCCGTCCCGGCCCAAGCGCGTCCGCGTACGTCAGAAGGCAAGTCAGTGACCCAATATTGGTCCGGATTCTGAGCGTAGCTTCGATCAAGAAAGAGCGCTCCGGTAATCGTTAAGTCATCGGACGGGTGCCATGTGACGGCTGGTCGCACGACGTAGGAGTAGCCGTTGTTCGCATTGTTCTGGAGAGTTTGTCCCGTGTACGGATCGACACGGTCAATGAACCCTCCGACCGACTGGTACCACGCGCTCACCCGAAATCCCGCTTCACCCGCCACGATCGGCCCACCGTATGCTGCTCCGACCTCGTAGCTCGGACTACCACCGTCAGTAAATCCAATCTCCGCTTTCGCAGTCCCAGACGCATCAGTCAGACTAGGCTGCGGCGTGATGAAGCGGATCGCCCCGCCCATGGCACTTGCCCCGAACAGCGTGCCTTGCGGCCCTCGCAGCACCTCAACATGGTCCAGGTCGAAGATGTTCGGCGTCGGGCTCCTTGAATTCGCGTCCGCGAGTTCGCGAATGGCGATCGGAGTTTCATCGATATACAGCTGTGTGGTGGGCGCAGTGTTGCCGGCAGCCGCATTGTAAATTCCGCGAATCGCGATCTCACTAACATCCGGGTAGGACGAGCTAGGGGAGAGCACCAAGCCCGGCACAACGGAAGCCAGATCACTGATGCTTTCGATATGCAGATCGTCCATGGTTCGTTGGCTAAGCGCGGTGATGCTGATCGGTACCTTATCCACGTCTTCCGGGCGCCGCTGCGCGGTCACTGTGATCTCTTCCAAAAAGCCCTCTTCCTGCCGCCGGGGGGTTCCCGACTGTATTCCTTGACCCGCTTGAGCCAACTGAACACCGCTCGGAGGTTGAGGGTTGTCAGCGCCACCGGGCGCAGGAGACCCCTGCTCGCTCAGTGCGCTTTCCATGGAACCTCGGCTTGCCTTCGGGTCGATGACCATCATCGCGCCAGAAGGATCGGTACGCAGCTCAAGCGAAGTTCCCTTCAAGAGAATCCGCACTGCCGCATCAGCCGTGTAGTTGCCCGTAACTCCGGCGGTATGGAGGTGGTTCAACTCGGTGGGTTGGTAGAGCAGCTTTACGCCAAAGGTCCTCGAAAGCTGAACGAGCGCCGGACGCAAATCGCCCGCGGATATTTCGACTTTCTGTGGCACATCCGTCATAGCCTGAACGGAGACAGAGACCGCGCAGGCTACCGCGGCCAATGTCGTGCGAAAGGTCATGCTGTTCAGCATCGAGTGTCTCCCCTGGAAGGTTCATCGCGTCCGCGGGCCAAGCACGCTTTTCCGTGGGTTTTTAGGTGTGCTGTAACCCCCCCATATTTGTCCTGACCCACCCTAGGGTGTCGCTCGTCGACCCTCGGTAAACCAGCCGACATTCATATTATCTTATAGTATTATCAAAGATGAGTTTTCTATCACAGCGCATTTGGCCGGTCAACCTCCTGATGATGTTCTTCTCAATAACGCCGGTGATAACTCCGTGCGGCGCACGTTTCTATTTTCGCTCGATAGGCTCCGCCGCCGCCGACTACACCAATCGATTCCTGTCGGCTGGCCGCCGGTGACTCGCCTCTCCAATCTGCGAATCCACGGAGCTGCTCTGCCGCGCTCGGAGCAGTCTTGGGCGCGACGTTTGACACAAAGCTGCCTGCGAGCCAAAGCTCGTAGCCCTTTTCCAGATTTGTGGCTGCAGAACGGGCGATTGAAAGCGCGCCAGCAGGCAGGAAATGGATGATTCAGCCGATCGGAGCCGGCGGCCGTTGGCCGGGCCTGCGTCGTTTACACAGCTGCGTGGGAACGTTGGGCCGGCCCAATATTTTGCGCTGGGTTTCGGCTGCATCGTCGGGTCCGGGTGGTTAATCATTGCGGGCAACTGGCTGGCCGCCGCTGGCCCTGGGGGAGCCGCTTTAGGATTTCTCCTTGGTGGCGCAGTGATAGTCATCGTGGGTTCCTGCTATGCCGAGCTATCCGCAAGAATCCCGGAAGCCGGAAGCGAGTTCGTGTACGCCAGGCGGGTATTCGGTAGTCGGGTTGCATTCATCGTCGGATGGTTCCTGCTTCTGTTTTTCGTGGCGACCTCGATATTCGAAGGTCTGGCGCTCGGATCCATCATCCAGGTGATCATGCCGTCTCTGGCCACGCCCACTCTGTACGTGGCGCTCGGGGAGCCTCTAAGTCGCAATGCCGTTGTGATGGGCGTCGTTGCAGCGCTCATGATCGCTATTGCAAATTATCGAGGCATCGCCGTCGCGGCGAGACTGCAAAGCATACTCACCTACGGTTTCTTGATCGTCGCGCTTCTGCTGCTCGCTGCGCTGCAAGTCCATGGCACCCGAAGTAATCTGATTCCGCTGTTTGGCAGCACCGCCGGTAAACCTTGGTATGTAGGAACACTATGGATATTCGCTACCTGCGGATTCCTGATGAATGGATTTCAAGCGATTCCGCATGCAATTGAGGAAAAGTCGCAGCACGTCACGGCGAAGGCGATTGCTGCGCTCATTCTTGCTTCGATTGTCGCAAGCATATGCTTCTACTGGCTGGTGGTGATCTCCGTGGGATCATCTATGCCCTGGGGGGAAATCGCGACAAAGCGCATGGCCGCCGCCAGCGCCATTCGCACGCTTCCCTATGGCGGGGTTCTCAGTACGGTGTTGCTGTACGCCGGGGCCGCTTCTCTCCTTAAAACATGGAACGCGATGGTGTTGATGGGCTCGCGTGTTTTGATGGCCATGGCGCGCGCCGGCCTCGCGCCAGGAGCGCTCGGCGCGGTGCATCCTCGATTTAAGTCTCCCGCCAACGCTGTGAAACTCATCGCCACGCTGAATATCCTGGGACTCTTCATGGGTCAAAAGGCCATCGTGCCTATCGTCAACATGTGCGCCATGACGCTCACGCTCAATTTCGCAATGTGCTGCGCCACGGTCATGCTGTTGCGCCGCCGTCATGGGCGGGCCGGCGTGCCCTTTACGGTCCCAGGCGGATACAAGGTGATATGGGTCGGCACCCTAGGTGCAGTCGCGATGGTGCTATCCGCATTCGTATCTCCCTGGCTGCAGAGCGCCGGGAAAGTACCGATCGAATGGATATTGCTTTTCGCCTGGTCACTGATTGGGCTCGTCGTCTGGTTGACACAAGTCGACGCCGGTCACCGGCTCACTGACGGGAAGCAACAAGCGTGAACCAAAACGGATGTTATGGCCAGCGCCGCAACAGGGCGTTGCGACACGCACCTACGCCACGTGTTCGTCGACACATCACTTCCAACCGGATTGCGGAATTGCGTGAACCCGGTTGGCTTCCGATTCGTGCAAGCATCCTGACGTCATCCACTTGCGCGCAATTTCGATCTTGAAGGGCAAGCGTGCCGCGAATTTTACGCAGTCAAAGTTGGTTCGGAAGCGCCAACCGTCACGGGTACGAACATCGCTCGATGTTACGAGCGTTGGGGTTGCCCGATCACGCGTTTGACGGCCGCCCGATTGTAGGCATTTGCAGCATGTGGTCTGAACTCAGTCCTTGCGACGCCGGCCACCGAGACGTGGCCCAGCACGTGCGCGCGGGTGTACTCGAAGCAGGCGGACTACCTCTTGAGTTTCCGGGGTTTCCAGTCGGCGAACCCTTGATGCGACCCTCACCGCTCATGTACCGCAACCTTGCGAGCATGGCGATTGAGGAATTGCTGCGGTCCAATCCGCTGGACGGCGTAGTGATGTTGGCCGGCTGTGACAAGAGCACACCAGCCATGCTCATGGCCGCGGCGAGCTGTGACTTGCCATGCGTGCTCGTTTCATCAGGCCCCAAATTGTCGGGAAGATTCCGTGGCCAGACCATCGGCTCGGGGACCCACATTTGGATGATCGAAGACCAGCTCGGTTCCAATGCGCTGTCGGCAAAGGAAAGCGCCGCCTCGGAAATTGCGATGTCGCGCAGCATCGGAACCTGCAACACCATGGGCACTGCATCGACGATGGCGGCTGTGGCCGAGGCGATGGGAATCGCGCTTCAATATAATGCTGCTATCCCTGCACCGGACGCGCGACGGCTCGGGTTGGCGCGTCATGCTGGGGCTACTGCTGTCGATGCCGTGAAGGCAGACCGGCGTCCATCCCAAATTTTGACGTTGGCGGCATTTCACAATGCTGTCCGAGTCGTAGGCGCGCTAGGCGGGAGCACTAATGCGGTTATTCACCTGCTTGCGCTTGCGCGTCGTCTCGGGATTGAGTTCACCCTCGATGATTGGGATCGCTTGGGCACGGACGTCCCCTGCCTCGTCGACTTAATGCCCTCAGGACGGTTTCTAATGGAGGATTTCGACGCGGCCGGTGGGCTGCCCGTTGTGATGCGCCGACTGTATGAGCGTGGATTGCTCAACGGTACGGCGCCAACGATTACTGGCGAGCCGCTGTCGTCGTTCTTCAAAAAGGCCGAATGTTTCAATGACCGCGTCATCCGCCCCCTCGAAGATCCCCTCGTCGCCCAAGGCGGTCTAGCAATCCTCAGAGGTTCACTCGCGCCGGACGGTGCTGTGATTAAACCCTCTGCTGCGACAGCCAAGCTTCTACGGCATAGCGCGCGTGCAATTGTCTTTGATAGCACCGAAGACTTCCGGCAGCGGATCGATGATCCCATGTTGGAAGTCGAGCCGGACAGCATTCTCGTATTGCGCAATTGCGGACCGCGCGGCTATCCAGGCATGCCTGAAGTCGGCAACTTCAAGCTGCCGCGCAAATTGGTGCAGAAGGGTGTTACCGATATGGTGCGGATCTCAGACGCCCGAATGAGCGGTACGGCGTTTGGCACCATTGTTGTGCACGTTGCGCCAGAATCTGCAGTCGGTGGACCGCTCGCGCTGGTCCGCACGGGCGACTTGATTAACCTAGACGTCGATTCACGGCGAATCGACCTACTGGTACCGGCCGAGGAGCTTAGTCATCGCCGTGCCCAGTGGAAGCCCGTTGTTTGCGGCCCGACACGCGGCTACGAACGCTTGTACGTAGATCACGTGATGCAGGCCAATTTAGGCGCGGATTTCGATTTTGCTGAAGGCGGCTCAGGATCCCCGATTCCAAGCCCGAGTACGTGAGTCGTATCTAGCAACGCCCTAGCGGGTTGATGAGTTTGTGATCTTCCACCGCGTATTCATCTGTTCCTCGTTTATGTCTTATAATATACCTACGAGCCGTCCATATATTACAGGGCATCGACGGCACTCATCGTCCGTAGGGTCCCTAAATTAAAGGCACTCAGCAATGTCATCCGGTCGGGAACGTGAGATGAACGTGGGGCTATCAGAATCGGTTGCGTCGGTAATGGAGCGCAACTGCCGGTTCATTCCTGGTGGGTTGAACTCGGCAATCCGGGCGATTGAGCCAATGATTGCGTTTGCAAAGGCCTCCGGTGCTTACCTGTGGGACGTCGAGGGCAAGCGCTATATCGACTACCACGCGGCATTTGCTCCCTACCTGCTTGGCCATAACTTTCGACCCGTCAATGACGCTGCGTCAGAAGTTCTGCACTCGGAACTAAGTCAGTTCAACGCGGGGCCTTCCATCCTTGAAGGACAGCTCGCGGAACTTCTTTGTAGTCGGATCGATGCAGTTGATAAGGTCGTGCTTCTGAGCACGGGAAGTGAAGCGACGGCTTATGCTGTTCGTCTCAGTCGGGCAATTACGCGGCGCAAACACTTCATCGTGATGCAGGGAGGGTACAACGGTAACCACGATGAGCTCGCCTGCAATGTGCTCAACAGCATTGAGGAAATCGGTCCGCGAGTCAGTCCGGGCGAGTATCGACTGCGACCGCTTGGCGCCGGCACGACAATTGAAGACACTCGGTTTGTTCATGTAGTGAACTTCAACGATCTCGAGTCAATCCGCTACGTCTGCCGCCGATTCCCTGTCGCGGCAGTGATTACTGAACCAGTCCTTCAAAATATTGGCGTAGTGCCGCCTCAGACGGGCTACTTGCAAGGGCTTCGGAAGCTAGCAGATGAGCTCGGGTTTGTTCTGATCTTTGATGAGGTAAAGACAGGCTTCCGTCATGCTCTCGGCGGGTACAGCGCGATCAGCAAGGTGCGCCCCGACCTCGTTGTCTACGGCAAGGCGATCGCGAACGGTTTTCCGTTAGCTGTCGTTGGCGGCAAGCAGGAGCATATGGATTATTTGATTCATCAGGATCCCAGCAAGCGGCCATTTCTCGGCGGGACCTATAACGGACACCCGGTCGCGGTCGGCGCTGCCATCCGAACGATTGAGTATCTTACCGAGCATGAAGCTACGCTCTACCCGAGACTTGAGGCATTAGGAAAGCGCTTGGAGACCGGCATGGTCGAGATCTTTGGCAGACATGGGATACGAGCTTGTGTTTCTCGTCAGGGATCGGCCGTTTCCTTCTACTTCATGGACCAAATTCCGCGGGACTTTCATGATATAGCGGAGAAGCACGACTTCGCTCGAGACCTCGACGTCCGTCGGTGCCTAGTAAAAAGCGGAATTTTCTTCGTTCCGATAGCCACGAAACAGTGCTCCATCTCCACTGCGCACACTGATCAAGACATCGACCTCACATTGGAGATGTTTGAGCGCGCTGTGACCAAGCCGTCCCACGGCACGTGATCCCCACCCGTGCATAGAAACCCGCTGACAGTAGCATGAAGCTCGTACGATTCGGTTCCGCAGGAGCAGAGCAGCCAGGTCTCATCGATGCGCAGGGTAGGATCCGAGACGTTTCAGCACTCGTATCGGACTTCTCGCCCAAGACACTAACTCCCGAGTTACTCGGGAACATTGCCACGGTAGATCCGACGCAGTTACCGCTGATCCGTGATGCAACTCGCCTGGGCCCGCCAGTGACTTCGGTTGGCAAGTTCATCGGCATTGGTCTCAATTACCGGGATCATGCAATGGAGGCTGGATTGCCGATTCCGTCTGAGCCCGTGATATTCATGAAGGCGTCGTCATGTATCGTCGGCTCCGGCGATTCCATCATTCTGCCGCGGCGCTCAACTAAGACGGACTTCGAAGTTGAACTGGGGTGTGTGATCGGAAAACCCGCAAAGTACGTCACGCCCGCTGAAGCGCTGAAGTACGTCGCGGGTTATCTGGTCGTGCATGATGTTTCTGAGCGCTCTTACCAGTTAGAGCGCGGCGGTCAGTGGGACAAGGGCAAAGGCTGCGACACGTTCGGTCCAATCGGGCCGTGGCTGGTGACTACGGATGAAGTTCCCGATCCCCAGGCGCTGCACTTGTGGTTGGACGTCAACGGGCAACCTATGCAACGAGGAAATACCGGCCAGATGATTTTCTCCTGTGCAGACCTCGTCAGTTATGTCTCAGAGTTCATGACATTATTGCCGGGAGACATCATCAGTACCGGTACACCATGCGGCGTTGGAATGTCAAGAACGCCGCCCGCTTACCTCAAGACAGGTGACCGGGTGGATCTCGGCATCACCAGCTTGGGTGAGCAGCATCAGTCGGTAGTCGACGAACCGGCTGCCGGGAAGAAGGAAGCTTAGCCCGCCGTCTTTGACGGCGCTTGGCGGCATGATGGTTGCGCATGTGAAGCCAGCGACGTGTGAGGACTCGCAGCATGTCGGTGCGACTCTAAACTCGCTAGAGACTCCTTGTCTGGTCCTCGACGAAACGAGGATGGCTCGCAACATCGCAAGACTGCGCACTAGGTTGCAGCGTCGTGGTGTCCAATTTCGACCGCACCTGAAAACAGCGAAGTCGGTAGAAGTTGCGCAACGTCTCATGGATGGACCGAATGGTCCCATCGCCGTCTCGACTTTGCAGGAGGCCGAGATCTTCGCAAGGTCTGGGGTGCGGGACATCTTATATGCAGTAGGTATTGCGCCCCATAGACTCGATCGCGTCGTTGCGCTCCGATCGCGGGGCGCGGATGTTGCGATCGTGCTTGATAGCGTGCAGCAGGCATCCGCGGTCGTGGCTAAGGTGCGTGAGACTGGGCACGCTATCCCGGTTCTCATCGAAGTGGATTGCGACGGTCATCGTGGCGGGCTACAACTTGACGATCCGGCGCTTCTCGAAGTCGGTCGGATATTACACAAGGGTCAGGCAACTCTTCGCGGAGTCATGACTCACGCAGGCGAATCCTATAAGTGTGTCGGCGCAGAGGCGCTCGAAGCGGCCGCAGAGGAAGAGCGCTCGACGTCCTTCGCATGCGCAGAAGCACTCCGAGCGAACGGCCTGCCCTGTCCGGTCGTAAGTGTAGGCTCAACACCAACCGCGCACTTCGCACGCAATCTCGCCGGTGTGACAGAGATGCGAGCGGGGGTTTTTGTGTTCTTTGATTTGGTCATGACCGGTATTGGGGTATGTTCAATTGAGGATGTCGCGCTGTCTGTGCTGTGCACCGTAATAGGTCATCAACACGCGCGGGGATGGATCCTGGTTGACGCCGGCTGGACGGCCCTGTCGCTTGATCGGGGCACGGAGACACAGGCTGTCGATCAGGGATACGGCATCGTTTGCGATCTCGAGGGGACACCTTACCCAGACTTCATCATTGCACAGACCAATCAGGAGCACGGGATAGCGGCACTGCGCCCCGGGAGCTCAGCGAGGCTACCTGACCTTCCGGTCGGGGCGAGACTGCGGGTTCTCCCGATTCACGCCTGTGCCACCGGCGCTCAGCACGACCAATACCACGTCATCGCAGAAGGGTCTCTCGTCGTTCGAGACATCTGGAGCCGGTTCAAAGGTTGGTAACGACGTCGAACAGCACCGCGTGGCAGATCATTGACATACACTCAGAGCTAATCTCATTATTATATTATTGCAGAGCTTGGAAAGATGAGTACTACAGCCGCGCGCGCATCGCTACGCCTCAAGTTCTGGTCTTCGCTCAACGCGAGCACGGAAGTCCTGGCGCTACTGCTTATCGGCTCCGTGCTAACGGGTCTGATCCTTGGCGCGGTTGTACCTTCGAATATCCCATCGGATCTCAAGGAGTATGCGGAAAACCCGCAACGGTACGGACCGCTCAACACTTACGTTTTAGCGGGCATGACCGCATTTGAGCAGTTGGTCCAGTTCACTCTGATTCTCGTGCCCGCCTTTGTACTGGGACGGTTGCGCTATCGCGCACCCGCGCGCGCGTATCGCCTCACCTTAAACGGGGCTCCTCTCTACAAACTTGTCCTGATGGGCGTCCTGCTGTTTTGCGTGGCAAGTCTTCCATCAACTGCCGTTCACGTGGCACATACCTTTTTTAGCTTCGGAGAAGGCGCACGCCACTGGCGCTACCTGGAAGAGCTGCCCTCGGATTTTGGATATGTCCTCTTTATCCTGGCGGGTGATGTCCTCCTACCTCCACTGTTGGAGGAGACATGGGCTCGAGGATACACACTGACACGGCTCGTCGACGTATTTGGGCCGGCAGCTGCAATCCTATTGACTGCTCTGTTCTTTTGCCTTGCCCACACTCAGTACCTTATTGTCGACGCTTATGCCATCGCAATCTTGCTCAGCGGCCTCTTCTTCTCTGCCGCTTTGGGCTACGTAGCCTATCGAACAGGCTCGCTAGTTCCGCCGCTGGTTGCCCACAGCCTCGTCAACTCACCGTTAAATTCGCCTTTTCACGATCATAGATGGATTCAAACAACCTTTGTCGTAATGCTGATCGTCGTTGCCACGTACCGGCGTGCCATTCTGACTTACATGCGCGATTTCCTTGCCTTATTTCGCCGGCCTGATTTTTCCCTTGCTCAGTTTATATTCGGCTGCTTGGTGATTGCGGGCGTAATGTTGACTGATGCGCTGGGTGGTACCTTCCAGGACCGCCTTGTCGGCATCGCCTGCCTTTGCGTGGCTCTGGCAACAGGCATTGTTCTGCACCGCGACAAACATACTCGCGATACTGCATAGCGTTCCGAGCGCTTGGCGAACCTATCGCGAGACTGTGGGACGCTCGCTGGAGTTCACTCTCAGGCCGTGAACCGCTTTGCTGGCCCCGTGCGCGTGAATGGCGCAATCTGGATATATTTGTTGAATTGATGTTCTACACAACAGATGTACGTCAATTTACGCACTGGAAACAAGTGGTCGATTGACACCCCGCTATGGCGGGCACCAGACGATCTGGGCAGCATTACTCTCCTCCCTGGACCGCCTTTCACACGGGATCTCATCGATCAGCGATGTCGGGGGATATGGCGGTACGCAGCAGCAATACGCGGCTGTTGTGCCCAGCGCGCCGTGAGTCTTGGTGAAGGCGGAACGCCGCTCGTCCAAGTTGAGTGGAACGCGCAGGCCGTGTATCTGAAGCTGGACTTTCTAAACCCAACTGGATCATTCAAAGATCGGGGTGCTGCAGTTTTGCTCAATTACCTCCATGAGCGCGGCGTGCGCTCCGTCGCGGACGACTCTTCCGGCAATGCCGGGGCCTCCTGCGCATCCTATGCGGCTGCCCTCGGCATGCAATGCAAGATCTTCGTTCCGGACTCGGCACCCGCCTCGAAACGCTTACAGATAGCGGCGATGGGCGCGGAGATGGTTGAAGTGCCTGGAACGGGCGAAGACGCGTCGATTGCCGCTCAGGATGTCGGTGAACCATCGTTCTACGCGGGCCACAACCACCAACCTTTTTTCCTCGAGGGCGCAAAGACGATTGGTTTCGAAATATGGGAGCAGCTTGATTTCTCAATTCCTGATGTGCTCATCACGCCTCTGGGACAAGGTGCGAATGTCCTAGGAACACACTGCGCCTGGAAGGAGCTCACTCGGTCTGGAGGAATTACTAGGCCTCCAAGATTGTACGCCGTACAAGCTCGGAATGCCGCACCCTATTTGGCGGCCTGGGAGCGAAATAGCAGCGAGCCAACGCTCACCGAGGTTCTCCCCACGATTGCCGACGGCATTGCGTCGCGCACGGCCATCCGGGTGCCTGAGGTTCTCGCTGCCGTGAGACACTCGCACGGGAACGTTATCGGGGTTACCGAAGAGGAGATCCTCGCAGCGCTGCGCCACGCGCTGGGCAAAGGGTTTTACATTGAACCGACCAGTGCGGCGGCACTCGCTGGGCTTTCTAAATTGCAGCAATCTGGCGAAGTTACACGAGACGAACGCGCAGTTGTGGTGCTTACCGGCTCAGGACTGAAATCCGCCGCGCAAATCGGCAGTATCCTGCGCACTGAGGCGCCCGGATAGACGCGGAGCTTTGTGACCTGCCAACCCAGACCGCCGCGCTGCTGCAGCAACGCCGCCCGGGCCATTGAGGCGGATAGTCAAATGGCAGCGCGCTCGCGAATAGCAGCCACAAGTTACACCCGTGCTCTGCGCAACCCTCCTGGCTCGATCAACGCTCGAACCTCGGGTCATCATCTCTCTCGCTCGCTGTGGGTTTGGACATCGTCACTTCCCCAGTGAACCGCCCGAGCCTTGCTCAAAAGGTCATCTTAGCCGCGACACCCACACTGCGCGGTCGCAGCGTCGACTGCAGATTATAGGGCGGGATACCCGCCGCAACTGCGGCAATGCCAGGGGAGAAAACAATCGCATCATTGAGCACAGGAGCCGAGTTGAACAGATTTCGCGCAAACAGTGACACCTGCCAGTTGTCGCGCTGAACCCCAAGTCGCAGGTCCGCCACGGCGTAGTGGGACAGGTAGTGCACCCCCGAGTTCGGTACAAAGTCCCGGACCTGATTTCCTTCATAATCTTCACTTGCGTTGAAGACCAAAGTTAAACCTCGCGGAAGCGGATGAAGATACGTCAGATTTAGATCGCCGCTCAGCTGCGGAACGTCGGGCAGCGGCGCCCCCTGAGGTGCGCCTTCATCAGACGGTGAAGTGACGCGGGCATCGACATAGGCGCCCGACAGCCCTACAGTGAGGCCGTCAGTGACACGGGCCTGCAGTTCCAGTTCCCCTCCTCGACTGAACGCCGAGCCGATATTGGCGATGATTCCGTATGGGCAAACCTGATTTCCGTAGTTCTGGAGGTCCAAGAACTCCTGAATGCCGAGCCACTGAAGATAAAAGAATGTGGCGTTCACCGTGAGCCGGTCCGAAAACAACTTGTTCTTGCTCCCGAATTCGTAACTCCATACATAATCCGGTAAATAGTTAGACAGCGCCGATTTGCCGGTGGATGCCGAATAGCCCGCCTCATCTGCGTTGCACCCGGGATTGTTGGGAATCGTTCCGTTGCCACCGCCTGCACGAAACCCTTTCGCCGCCGACGCGTATAAGAAATTCGAAGGCGTAACCTGATAGTTGATTGTGTAACGAGGATTGTATCCGTGGTCTGAGCTTTCCAGGCTGGGATACTGTAAATATGTGCCGGGGCCCGCGTCCAACAACCCGCCGGCCCAAGTCGTATTTAGCTCCTCTTCACTGTACCAACGTACGCCGGCGGCAACTGTTAGCTTAGACGTCACGCGATAGGCCGCGTTCGCAAATAGGCCGTTTTCGCTATACCGGTTACCGATGTTGGACGCAAAGAGGAAGTCGTCTTTGTTGTCAAATGGATTGGATCCGAGAAGAAATGGATTGGATCCAAGAACAGGGACGAGGTATTTGTTGCCAATGCCATCAAAGCCGGCTGAAATAATCTTCTGCTGAAAGTTGGAACGTAGGTGGCTCGCGAGCCCACCGAGGAGCCACTGCAGACGATCATCCTTGTCGGTCGATGTGAGGCGGATTTCCTGGGAATAATTGATCGAATTGGTGTACTGCACGTTCGAGATATCGATGTCGCGCAAGTAGGGTACTGCCACGGGAGCATACGATGGGTTCATTCCAACCAAAATTCCAGACACGACGCTGTAGAGAAACGGCCCGTAGTCCTGACCAGGATTCTGGTTCACCTCGCGGTCCATATAGCTAGTGACGGAGACCAGCTCGGCGGATCGAAAATCCTTCTTTATTGTCAGCGCGCCGAGTCTTGAAATGTCGACCTGAGGCGCCGGAAAGTTAGCGTATTTTTCAAAGTTTGGAAGCGAGGAGTCGTAGTAGGGGATGTCATCCAGACGATTCTCCTGATAAAGAACCATCGGCGTGATCGTCAGGGTGTCGCTCAGCCGAACCAAGGTCGTGAGACGTGCCGCAACGTTGTCGATCTTGTCGTCGTGCGTCGCCTGGAGCTCGCCCGCATCGTTGAGCCGGTCGGTGATGCCAGCGAGACTGCCGGCGGATATGGCCGCACGCGCTGCGACTGAGTCCGCGAGCAACGGAATGTTCGCGATGACGGTCGAGTTGTAGTCTGGCCCCGCTCCGTAGTCGGTTGCGCCCAGCTCGGCCGCGACGCTTCCCTCAAACCGATCGAGTTGTGGCTGCGTGGTCACGAACCGAATCGTTCCACCCATAGAGCTTACACCGAAAAGCGTGCCCTGCGGGCCGCGCAGCACTTCGACACGGTCGATATCGA
>Ga0210393_10000626_pt1 | contig 31693 bp, 36 predicted proteins | sample IncBWC27OmetaG_FD_160068 | JGI IMG/M metagenome (GOLD analysis project Ga0210393, IMG submission 160068) | Forest soil microbial communities from Barre Woods Harvard Forest LTER site, Petersham, Massachusetts, United States - Inc-BW-C-27-O ...
GGGTCTACCGGGAAATCTGATGGTCACGCGGCGCTGGTTTTATCTGATTCCGGCACAGGGCGAGCCGGTGAAACTGGTGCACAAAATCGAAGCCGGCCACCTGGATTCCCTGCCCGGAAGCAAGCGTCAGTATTCGGGATGGCAGGAACTTTTTGATAGCTTGAAATCGATGCTCGCATCTTACCGCGACATTGCCATGCAGTACTCACCCAACAATATTGTCTTTACGATTTCGCTGGTTGATGCGGGGACGGTTGAACTGTTGCGCGGCTTGGGTAAGAACGTAGTGAGTTCGGCGGATTTGGTGGCACAGTTCGAAGCGACCTGGAACGAAGAGCAAATCAAGAGTCATTTTGCAGCACGAGACAGCGTGGATTCAATCGTAGCGGCGGCCTTCAAGGAAATTGGCCAGCGGGCCCGCAATGGTGGAACCACAGAGCATGAAATTCAGCAATGGTTCGTGGAGGCATTTCAGCGCGAGAATCTGCTCACCGATGATCCTCCGATTGTGGCGGTAAACTCGAATGCCGGCAATCCGCACTATGAACCGCGTGCGGAGCATCCTGTGCCCATTCGCGAGGGCGACCTGGTGCTGCTTGACGTGTGGGGCAAGAAAAATATTGCGGATGCGGTCTACTACGACATTACATGGATGGGCTTTGTAGGTTCGGCACCGTCCGGCCGGATGCGCGAGGTGTTCGAAATTGTGCGCGACGCACGCGACGCCGGCGTGAAAGCAGTGACGGACGCAATCGGCGCTGGACGCCGCATTGCCGGATGGGAAGTGGATCGTGCGACGCGCAGCCACATCAAGGCGAAAGGCTACGGCGATTATTTTATCCATCGCACAGGACATTCCATCGGCACCGACGTCCATTCCAATGGGGCCAACATGGACGATCTGGAAATCCATGACGAGCGCCAGATTCTTCCCAACTCTTGTTTCTCGATCGAGCCTGGAATTTATCTGCCGGAGTTCGGCGTGCGCAGCGAAGTGAACATGCTGGTGCGCCAGAAGTCGGCGGAAGTTACCGGGAACATTCAACGTGAGATCGTAATTATCTGATGGCAAACTCCACGACAGCTAAAACAAAAGCGGTAGAACCGGCGCAGCCCGCCAACATGATGGGTGTGATCGCGCCCGCAATCGGCTGGCTCATTCCCGGCGCGGGCCACCTTATTCAAAGGCGGTGGATTCGCGGCCTGTTGCTGCTCATTTCCATCGGAGCGTTATTCGTTCTTGGTCTGATGATGCAGGGACACATCTACAAGGCGAATGGCGGAGACATTCTCGACATTCTGGGATTCATCGGCGACCTGGGCGCCGGGGGGATGTATATTGCGACCCTCGCCTTGAATGGCGGACAAGGGGCAATTGCCTTTGCCATTGCGGATTATGGAACCAAATTTATGATTGTGGCCGGGCTGCTGAATTTCATTGCGGTGGCGGACGCCTACCACATCGCCATCGGAAAGAAGCAATGACCGTCCAACTCACACACTTCAGCGCGGCTTTTGTGTTCGCGCTATTTGCTTCGATCGTCTTCGGCATCACGCATCGCGAGACCAGCCGCGATATGGTGCGCTACGGGCTATATTGTTTTGTGATGTTCCTGGGCGGCGCTCTGGCTGCGGGCTGGGCCATGTGGCTGGTTCGAAGATAAGCTGCTAGCTCCTAGCTTCTATAGTCAACCTGGAACTACTCGGTTTCAGGTTTTGCGAAAAGCCTGCAGCCAACAGCGGTTTTTCTTATCCCTGCCACACGAAGGCATCGAAAACTCGTTTCGATTCAAAATTCAGGCGGCGATAGAGAGCGACAGCGCGGGCGTTCGCTTCTGTCACGGTGAGTGAGAGCATGGAAAAGCCGCGCTTGCGAAGGCTGCCCACCGTCGCCGCCAGAAGCGACTCACCAATACCGCGAGAGCGATATTCGGGCAGCACGCAGACCTGCGTGACATGACCAACGTCGCCGCGCACGCGAGAGCAGAGAATTAATCCAATCAGATTTTTGGCTTTGCGATCGACCGCGGCGAATGACGACTCGATGTCGAACAATCCGCATCCCGGAAAGCGGACAATGTTATTCAGAAAGCGCAGCGATCCACCCAAGGTGTGGTACTGATCATTGATCTGCGCGTCGACGTGGCCGCGATACGCCGCGGTGATCACTGCGGCTGCCGGCTGGTAGTCGGCTTCAGTCCAACGCCGGATTTCAACTTCCGGGTGGACAGCGGGCACTACTGACAACTTCTCGCCCAGGTCGAGCGCCATGAATAAACGCGGGTGGCGCTGGAATCCCTGATCGAGAAACGGGCGGGCCACGCTTCCCGCTTCGTGCGCCAGCAACTGGGCTTCAACGCGGTGGATTCCAGGAGACTGTTGCAAGGTCTCGATCACGTGAGTCAACAGTTTGAGTTCCACCTCACGCGGGTTGGGAAGGCGGTTGCCGTTGGTCACGAAGAGATCTCCGACCACACCCTTGCTGCCTTCGTAGACAAAGAAGGTGTACCCAAAAATGCGGCCGCGTTCGATGGCGGCGTAGCCGGGAAGAATTTTTGCGTCGACATAACGCAAGATCATCTCTGCCGAACCGCTGTAATCCCACGAGAGCAGGTTGGCCCAGACCCGAGCCTCATCGTCGAGCAGGGGACGCAGATCCACGGAGGAAAAATGTCTGAGGTCGAGAATCTCCACAGGGCTCCTGCAAAGTCGGCCAGCAAATAACGGCTTACTTTGCGCGGTGGCAGAATTCAGAGTTTAGTGCGTTTGTAACAGCTTAGGCAAACCGGCGGAACAACGGATGGCAACAGCGAGGTCACGGCGAAGAACGCGAGGACGCGATCCAGAAATAATCTACGTGCTGCGGGGCGTAGTGACCGAGATAAGAGACACGGCGACCCGCTGCAAGCTTCATGATCTCGGCTTGCGAATTTTCTGGCGCCACCACCAGATGCTCCTGCGGTGGAACGCTGCCCCAGTCGTAGTTGAACGTCAGCTGGTTTCTGTAAAACGTGAGACCGTATTCCAGTTCGCGGCGAATGTGGTAGACCGCCAGCGGTAGCCGACGGATTTCCACGGCGGCGATTTCTTGCGACAATGGTCGCGCCGACAGAGTCTGATCCAGTGCGACGGACCCGAGTTTCAGCACGGCCCCAACCGTGAGGACGACAGGAATCAGAGTAACGAAGCGCAGCATGCGCAGACCAGACTTGCGCACGAGAGTGAGAGCAATTCCGGCACAGAGCACGAATGCGATGGCGAGCGCGACCAGCATGGGCCGGCCTCCGGGCAGACGGTGCTGTGTGATCAGATATGCAATCAGCAAGGCTGGAACAATCGGAGCGGCCGCACACAGTGCATGCACGATAATCAGCCACCGTGGGACGGGTGCAGCGTGGGCCTGTTCGAGATTCTGTGCGAGATGATCTCTGATGTAATCCGTCAGGAGAAGCGCGCCCGCTGGTATTGCGGGAAGCACATAGCCGGGGAGCTTCGACTGCGAGATTGAGAAAAACGCCACAGGGACGACGAGCCAGCAGCAAGCGAAGATGCTGAGTCGATTGTCCGTATCGCTTGCGAACACTCCAGTCAATTTCCGTTTTCGTTCCCGCCACCACGCTCGGAGAGTGATTAGGAAGGCTGCGACTGTGAAAACTGTCCATGGAAGCAGCGCCAGTGCGGCGACCGGCAGGTAATACCAAAACGGCTCGGTGTGGTGATAAAGGTTTTTCGAGAAGCGTCCCAGGTTGTGCTCGAGGATGAACTCACGGAAGAACTGGGGATTCCGCGCCTGCACGGAGAAATACCAGGGCAGGGCGATGACACAGAACAGGAAAATCCCCGGCAGCCAGAGCGTCTTCAATATCAGTCGGGATTCCCGGGCGGCGATGGCGTAGGCAACGATCACAACTCCAGCGAGAAAAGGAGCTACTGGCCCTTTCGCCAGCGTTCCCAAGGCAATGAAGCAATAGAACCCGGCAAGATAAATTTTCTTTCCGGTTTCGCGCCACGCCCACCAGCTCAGCATGCCCACGGTAAAAGCCGCAGCCAGCGCCATGTCCATCGACACGGCGTGAGCGTAACCCATGATTCCCGCTCCAGAGGCGGCAATCAGAGCGCCATCGAGTTCGAAACCCGGACGGAAGCGGCGCAAGAAAAAATACAATGCGAGCACGAGGAGAGTGGCATCGATTGCCGAAGGCAGGCGCGCGGCCGAGTCGCTGACACCGAAGACGCTGTAAGCCAGCATCGCCTGCCAGTAATAAAGTGGCGGCTTTTCTAACCACGGCTGACTGCCGAGCACGGGGGTAATCCAATCGTGACGCTCGAGCATTTCGCGCGCCACCTGCGCATAGCGCGGCTCATCAGCGCCAATCAGACCGAATTGCCCGAGGCCGTAGAAGAACAGAAACCCGCAGAATCCGGCGAGCAGGAGCGAGTCCGTGCGAGTGCGGTTCGTCATCGAAATCGTCATGAGGCTGGGATTCGGATTCCGGGATCTGCGCGCATGCTGTATGAATTGTAAATCGATGCAATTGTACGCAGGCTTGATGGTATGCGGCTATTGAATGGAAGGACCGAAGCGCAGGCTCTCCAGAATTTGGCGGACGGCTAGAGGCAGCGGCCCTTCCAGCGAGCAACCACTGGCGCATTCATGGCCGCCCCCGCCAAAGCGTTCGGCCACTTTTGCCACGTCGAGTTTGCCTTTGCTGCGGAGGCTGACTCGAAAACGTCCCTCCGGAAGTTCGCGAAAGAATGCGGCGACTTCAATTTCTCCGATGGAGAGTACGTAATTCACCAAGCCTTCGCAATCTTCTTCCTTCGCGCCGCAGCACTCCATTTGTTCCTGCGTGACCCAAGTCCATCCGATGTGGCCTTCGGTATTCAAGTTGCGCAGAGCTTCGCCGAGGAGCCGCATCTTCGCGACCGAGTGGGCAAAATAAATACTGCGCGCGCAATGGGAAGGATCGGCGCCGGCCAGTACGAGTTCGCGGGCCAAGGCGAAAGTATATTCGTTGGTCCCCTGAAACATGAACGATCCCGTATCGGTCATGAGCGCGGTGTAAAGACAGGTTGCAATCTCGGGAGAGAATGGGGTTCCCGCTTCGCGCGCCAGGCGGAACACCATTTCTCCGGTAGCGACGGCATGGGGATCGATCCAGTTGACGTGCGCGAACGGGCGCCCGCTGACGTGGTGATCGATGCTGATCAGAAAGCGGTTTTCGAGTCCTTCGAGCCGGGTGCGGTGGATGCTGTCGCACTCGAGGATGATTGCCGCTTCGTAGTTCCCGCCCACGCGATTGGCCTGGAGCACTTGATTAGCAAAGGGAAGAGAGCGATAAATCCGCGGGACGCCATCATGCAACACCACGTCGGCCTGCTTGCCCATGGCACGCAGAACCTGGCAGCATGCCAGGGCCGAACCGATCGCGTCGCCATCAGGCCGGGCGTGCGATGTAAGCACGAACCGGTCACGCTGCTCGATTTGATGGAGAACGTCGCGCAACATCTGCTATGCCTTTCCCGTACCCGGCGTGCTACGAGACTTCATTCTCTTTTTCGCCCGGGCCAACAATTCTTCCACTCGGGCTTTCTCCCGCTCGGAGCGGTCCAGCCGGAAATACAACTCTGGCGCGCGCCTCAGTCGCAGGCGCTCCACTAATTCATGCCTGATATATTCTTTGGCGGCGAGCAAGCCTGCGAGACTTCGCTCGGCTTCCTCATCGTCGCCATCCACATCCACCAAAACCTGGGCGGAGCGTCCATCGTCAGCAATGTGAACAGCCGTGACCCCGACCAGTCCGATGCGCGGATCTGCCAGTTCGCCTTCCACCAACGTTTCGATCTCCTCGCGCAAGGCCTCGCCCAACCGCCCGCGATGATATTTCAGCCCGCGCTTCTCCAACCTTCACCTCGAAGTAAAACGGATGAGAATATCAGAAAATCGGTTGTACGTGTTGGCCCTGTGGTGCTATTGTCGCGCACGTTCGGGCCCCTCCGGTAAGTACAGAGGTAACAATGCGATAGGAGGGGCGGCCAGGGGCCAGTGACCCGTGAACGACTAATCTCTCTCCGTGGATTCCGCTGTTTCGAGGAGCGAGTCTTACAAATATTCAACGAAGGCGTCGGCCACATCCGCACCGTGGTTGTTGGCGATGCGTGTCGCCGCACGCTCCACATTCTTCATCAAGCCATCGAGATAGTCGCGTGAATCGGAGATGCTCACCACACCAATCGTGGCACGATTCCACACCGGGCTGGATTCGAGTTCGGCGACAGACACGTTGAAGCTGGCTCGCAGACGGTCTTTCAGGCTGCGCACGACCTGCCGTTTGTCTTTGAGCGATTGTGCCGCTTCAATGTGGAGTTCGAGGGTCAGGAAGGCGATGGGCATTCAGTTCTCAGTTCCCAGTTCTCAATTCTCAGTTGAGAACCCAAGCTTATGACTGAGAACTGACGAGAACTGAGAACTGTCATCAAGCAATTACTTCCGCGGCAATCCGCTCCGTCGCAAAGGCCTCGATTACGTCGCCGACTTTGATGTCGCCGTAGTTCGAGATTGAGATGCCGCACTCCATGCCGTTGGTAACCTGGCTGGCGTCATCCTTGAAGCGCCGCAGCGATCCGATCTTGCCCTTGAAGACCTGGACGTTGTCGCGGAGCAAACGAACTTCGGAGTCGCGTTTGAGCAGGCCGTCGCTGACCCGGCAACCGGCGACAGTCCCAACCTTCGGGATGCGGAAAACGTTGAGCACGTCGGCGCGGCCCTGGTAGGTTTCCTTGATCGTAGGCTCGAGCAAGCCGCTCATGGCGCGCTTGATCTCATCCTGCAATTCGTAAATGATCGAGTGCAGGCGGATGTCGACTTTTTCCTGCTCGGCGATTTCCTGCGCCTTGCGTTCCGGCCGCACGTTAAAGCCGATGATGATTGCGTTCGATGCCGAGGCCAGGAGAACATCGGTCTCGGTAATTGCGCCCACTCCTGAGCGGAGAAGTTTCAGGCGAACCTTCTCGTTCGAAAGCTTGGTCAGAAGATCGGTGATCACTTCCACCGAGCCCTGCACGTCGCCTTTGAGAATGACGTTGAGTTCCTTGGTGCCGGCGGCCTTGATCTGTTCCGCGAGTCCTTCGAGCGATACGCGGGAACTCTTGGCCAGCGCAGCTTCTCGCGACTTCTGTTCGCGGTATTCGGAGATACCGCGCGCCTTGTCGCGATCAGCAACAACGACGAACTGATCTCCAGCTTGCGGCAAGGCTTCCATGCCGATGATTTCCACCGGGGTTGAGGGTGGAGCGGTTTTCAACTGTGCTCCGCGATCGTCAAACATGGCGCGTACTTTGCCGTATACATTGCCGACTACAAAATTGTCGCCGGCATTCAAAGTTCCGTTCTGCACCAGCACCGTGGCTACGGGACCGCGGCCGCGGTCGAGTTTGGCTTCGAGCACCACGCCGGTAGCGGCGCGCTCGGGAGTCGCTTTCAATTCGCCCAGGTCAGCGACCAGGCAGATCATTTCCATCAGCAGATTCAGGTTTGTTTTCTTCTTGGCGGAAACGTCAACGAACACGGTTTTGCCGCCCCACTCTTCCGGCATCAAGCCGCGGTCGGCAAGCTGTTTTTTCACCCGGTCTGGCATGGCATCGGGCTTGTCGATCTTATTCACGGCGACAATGATGGGAACTTCGGCGGCGTGCGCGTGATCGATGGCTTCGAGCGTCTGCGGCATGACGCCATCGTCGGCGGCTACGACCAGCACAACGATGTCGGTGGCCTTCGCGCCGCGGGATCGCATGCGAGTGAAAGCTTCGTGACCAGGGGTGTCGAGGAAAACAATCTCGCGTCCAAAGGCCGGCGATTCCTTGTCAGTAATCCGTACTTTGTAGGCACCGATGTGTTGGGTGATGCCTCCGGCTTCGCCGCCCGCCACATTGGTGATGCGGATGGAATCGAGCAGCGTGGTCTTGCCGTGGTCGACGTGACCCATGATCGTGACCACGGGCGGACGAATCCCGGTTTCAGGAACGGATTCTTCGCCGGCGGCGGCTGCATCAACTTCTTTCGCAGTCTGTTCTTCGAACGTGATCACGTTCGTATCCGCGCCGAAGAAGCGCGCCATTTCGCTGGCGAGTTCTGCATCAAGCGTCTGGTTAATAGTGGCGAAGACGCCTTTTGACAGCAGACGGGAGATCAGATCTTTGGCACGGATATCCAGCTTCTCGGCCAAATCCTTGACGCTAATGCCTTCCGTGATAGTGATGCTGCGCGTTATTGGCTGAGGCTCATTCGACACCACCATGCGAGGTGGCGGCGTATAGCCCTTCATCGGACCTTCCTTCACTCCGCGCGGAACGTAGCGCTGACCGGGGCGTCGGGCGGGACCGCCCGGACGGCTGCCAGGCCTGGTGGTGCCGGGAGGCGGAAGGGCGGGACCGACACCGAGCGGGCGAGCTCCGGCAGGAGCTTGCCGCGTCGGATGCATGGGGCGACGTTCACCGGGACGAAGCGGTGGGCGCGGCGGACCAGCGGGGCCTCCACCCTGAACGGGCGGACGGCGCTGAAAAATCGGTTGCCCGGGAACGGGGCGTCCAGGAGCGGCACGCATGGCGCCGCCGATCGGTACGCCAGGCTGCACCGGAGGCGGAGGCGCTGACGGGCGCACGGGCGCTTTGTACACGGGTCGCGGCCCAGTCTGCGGAACGATCATGCGCGGCGCGGGCGGCGGAGCAATAACCGGCTTGGCCGCAACCGGAGCCGCAGGTGCAGTGCTCGCCGAAACCACGGGGGCTGCAGGTGCGGCAGAAAATGGGGGTGCGGAGGGTGCCGCAGGGCGTGCCGGCGGGGCAACTTGCGGAGGCGCGATCGGCCCCGATGGGGGAGGCGCGACGACAGGGCGTGCCGTAACCACTGGGGTTCCGGCAGGCGCAGTCACAGGAGCTGCGGGGGCCGACACCGCTGGCTTTGCTACCGTGGGTGCGACCGTCGCAGGATGACTTACCGCAGCGGGAGGCGCGGCTGCCGGCTTTTCTACCGGAGGCTGCGCAACTGGCGCATGCGTCACGGGCGGTGGAACAGCGCGCGGAGCAACGGGAGGCGCGACGGCTTCCTTCTGCTGGGTAATCGCCTTCAGCACATCTCCGGGACGGGAGATGTGTGACAGATCAATCTTGGTTTTTATTTCTTCTTCGCCACGAACCTGGCGGGCACCGGACTTGCTTCCCGAGGACGAGCCTTCCGCGGCGGAACGGATGTACACGCGCACCTTCTCCGCTTCATGCTCCTCCAGAGAACTGGAATGCGTCTTCTTCTCGGTCACCCCGACCAACGGTAGTGTATCCAGTATGGCTCTGCTCTTTACTTCCAGCTCTCGGGCTAGATCGTTAATTCGAACCTTACTCATCCGGCCTTTCGTTTCTCCGCGTTGTAGTTAGGTCTTCATTGCGACCTCACGGAGTCAATTTCTTTGGTTCCACGCCATCGAACCTATGCCAGCGTGCCATGATTACTCTCTGGTCCTGGAGGCGGATCCCGCTTCCGCAGCGGGCTGATCAGCCTGCTCGCCATTCTCGTCCACAGTCGTCGTCTGCGCTTCGGCGGCCACCTCTTCAGCTGGAGCCGCTTCCTCGCTCGAAACCGCTTGCTCACCCGACGCGACTTCTTCGGTCTCTGCTGGTGCTGGTTCGGAGGTAATTCCCTCGCCGCCACCCTCCGCAGATTCCGCCATGGCTTCGCCTTCGACTTCTGCCCCCGGCTCCAGGCTGGCAAAGTAATTATTAACCGCAAGACTGATTTTTTCCACCGTCTTCGGGCCAATGCCCTCGATGGCTTCAAGTTGCTCGGGCGTCATATCGGCCAGAGCCTCGACGGTGGTCACTCCGGCGGCTGCCAGTTTTTCTACCAGCCCATCGCCCAGACCGGGCACGGTTTCCAGCGGAGTCGCTGTCTGGGTGACCATGGCAGACATTTGCTGCTCGACTTCCTGGCGCTTCTCTTCCTCACTCTTGATGTCGATCTTCCAGCCGAGCAACTTAGCCGCGAGGCGAACATTTTGCCCCTTCTTGCCGATGGCAAGCGAGAGCTGGCTATCGTCGACTACAACTTCCAGATGCTTGCCGCCGGAATCGACCACGGTGACCTTGCTCACCTTCGCTGGCTGCAAAGCCTTTTCGGCGAAAGTGACTGCGTCTTCGTGATACTCGATGATGTCGATCTTTTCTCCGTGCAACTCGCGGATGATCGATTGCACACGCATGCCCTTCATACCGACGCACGCTCCGACAGCATCGACATCCTTATCCTTAGACATGACGGCGATTTTCGTGCGCTCGCCGGCTTCGCGGGCAATGGCGCGGATCACGACCGTGCCGTCGTAAATCTCGGGCACTTCGGTCTGAAACAGATGCTGCACCAGGTCCGGTACGGCGCGAGACACAACCACACCGGGACCTTTCGAGGCCCTCTCCACGCGCGCAATCACTACTCGAACGCGCTCGCCAATGGCGAACGACTCCAGCCGCGACTGTTCCTTACGAGGCATGCGAGCTTCCGCCTTGCCGATGTCGAAGATCACGTCCGGGCCTTCTACTCGCTTTACTGTGGCGTTCACCACTTCGCCAACGCGGCCGATGTACTCGTTGTAAACCGTGTCGCGCTCCGCCTCGCGGACTTTCTGAAAGATCACCTGCTTGGCGAGCTGCGCGGCAATACGTCCGAGGATTCCCTCGGTGACTTTCGGAATGCGCAACTCTCCGCCAACCTCGAGGTTGGGATTGGCTTTGCGGGCATCTTCCAGAGTGATTTGAAGCTGCGGATCTTCGACTTGCTCCGGCGTCTCCACCACTGTCTTGACGGCGTAAGCATTGATCTTGCCGGTCTCTTTATCCAACTCGGCGCGCAGATTTTCCTGCGACTTATAGTACTTGCGCGTCGCCATCACAATGGCGTCTTCGACCGCAGTCACGACAATCTGCGGATCGATCCCTTTTTCGCGGCTCAACGCGTCAATCGTGTTGTAAAGCTCACTAGCCATATGACGTATTCCGTTATGACGACTGCTGCTGCCTACCAGGTTTCAAAGTTTCAAGGTTTCAAAACCGAACCGCCGACGATCTTCAACTTTGCAACCTTGAAACTTTGAAACTTTCTCCTCAGATTTCCGGCACCAGATTCGCCTTTTCCACATTGGCGAATTCAATCCCAATCTTCTGCTGCTGCCCGGCAGTCGTGCCCATCTTCTTGCGCGACTTGTGGCTGGCTACACTCAAGTCCAAGGTCAGGAGCCCTTCGCGAAAACTCTCCAGTCGTCCCTCGAAGTGCCGGTTATTATTCACCGGCTGCCTGGTGGTTACTTTGACCCGGCTGCCGACGAAGCGTTCAAATTCGGTGGCTTTCGTCAGCTTCCGGTCCAATCCGGGCGACGAAACTTCCAGCGTGTAGCTGCTCGGAATCGCATCCTCGACATCGAGAATGGTGCCGAATTCCCGGCTGAAGTTGGCGCAATCTCCATGCGTCACCCCTGCCAGCGGATCGCCCCCGGCGGCGCCGGGCTTGTCCAAAAACACACGCAGCATGCGGGCTTTGCCACTCCCACGAAACTCGACTTCGACCACTTCCAACCCGCTGGAGGCGGCCACCCGCTCCGCAATTTCCCTTACGCGATCAAGCTCAAGTGCCATGCATCCAATAACTTGCAGCGCAGCCGACCCGGCAGATTCCTCTGCAACGAAAAAGTGGGCTTGCGCCCACTGGTGTGCTTCGCCAAATGCTGGTACTACACAACAGTTCTCAGTTTTCTAATATACGCCCCCGAGGGGGGAAAAGACAAACGCCGGAGGACGGCAAAAGGCCTTTGGTGGTCTCCGGTTCCGATGGCCTTCTGAAATAAACATCTCGGGCAAGAAACGAGTGCAGCGAGTACAATCCCTCATCAGAGCTGGAGGATGTATGTTCACTCGCTGTTCCGTCTGCGCCCTCGCGTGGCTCTGTTTGTTTTCCATTCCGACACTCGGGCAGACCCGCGGAGGTGGAGGTGGCGGCGGGCGTGGTCCAAGTACCACCACCACTTCGCCGGCACATACTAGTTCACCTACGCCTGGGAATGCGAACAATTTTCCGGGTTCGGTTCCGATAACGACCGCGAATGACGAAGGCAAAATCGAATTCCGCACGCAGACGATTCTGGTGCAAGTTCCAATCGTAGTCACGGATAAGTCGGGTAATCACGTTCACGGCTTGACCAAGGAAGAGTTCCACGTCTTCGAAAATGGCAAAGAGCAGAAGCTCTCAAACTTCGAAGAGATTGTCTCCACGAACACCAAGCTTCCCGTAGTGGCGCAGAAGCCGGGCGAGTTCAGCAACCTGACTCTGTCGGAGCAGCAGCCGCGCACCGTAACCGTGATCGCGCTGGATACGGTGAACACGCCATTTCTGGATCAGACGACTGGCCGCCGCGAGTTGGTAAAGTATCTGTCCAGCAGTCTCGAATCCGGCCAGGTGCTGGCACTGATGATCATCACCAGCCACGGCCTGCAGATTGTTCAAGGCCTGACTGGCGACTCCGCGCAACTCATGCAGGTGCTGAAAAAAGCCAGCGGAGAACTTCCCGCGCTGCAGGGCGTCGGTATCGACGCGCAGGCGGACGCCGCTGCAGGAGATATTCCCGACGTTCCCTCGGTGTCGGCGGGATCCGATCCCAGCGCCGCGATCGAAGCATTCGTGGAGCGCGGCGACGCCATTTACTCCCAGTTTCAGCAACAGAATGCCATCGAGACTACCATGAATGCCTTTCTGGGGATTGCGTGGTCTCTGTCCGGAATCCCGGGACGGAAATCTTTAATTTGGGCGACCGGTGGATTTCCTTTTACGATCTCCAATCCGGCTGCCGTTCCTGGGGGATATCTCTCCGCGCTGTATGAGCGCACTATGGAAGCGCTGACTGCGGCTCAGATATCCGTCTACCCGGTGGATGTTCGCGGTCTGGCGGTAGTGAGTGGAATGGGAGACGCCAGTCAATCTCGCGTACGCACGGGTCCGGCGCTGATGAGGCAACTTAACAACCGCGCATGGCTGCAACAGTCATCGATCGATACACTCAACGAATTTGCGGATATGACTGGGGGCAAGGCTTTTTACAATACTAATGACCTGGCATCGAGTTTCAAGCGTGCGGCCGACGATGCCTCGTCTTATTATCTGGCGAGCTATTACCTCGACAAGAGCAACAACCACGCCGGTTGGCGTCAGTTGAAAGTGAAGGTAGACAAGAAGGACACAGAGATTCGCGCGCGCAAAGGATTTTTTGTCACCAACGCAACCATTCACCAGGACCGCGCGCGCACGTCGGATTTGAGTTATGCGCTGATGTCCCCGATTGAAGGCACGGGCGTGCCATTAACCGTGAAGTGGCTGGGCAGTTCGGGTGAAGGGGCGAAGAAGAAAGCCGAGTTTCAGGTGCAGCTGCCTCCGAACAGCGTGTCCATCGAAGGCCGTGAAGGAGAGAATCATCTTAACTTTGACTTTGCCATGGCCGCTTTCGATGACAGCAACAAGAAGGGCCAACCGGCAATTACAATCGGCAAGACCATCACGTCGACCGTGCCCGACGCGCAAATGGCCGTGCTCCGCAATAACGGAATTGGGATGAAGAACGTGATTGAACTTGGGCCGGGACAGTACACCGTACGCATCGTCATACGCGATAACGTCACCGGCAAGATCGGCAGTGTCACGACGCCGTTGACGGTGAATTAGAGTGTGTGGCGGCCGATTAACGTTGGCCGGCGGCTTTGCCTGGTCCGAGCAGAGCGCGTCCGGGATAGACATCCGGCGCGAGTTTGCCTTCGTCCACCAACAGAGTTCCAGCCACGATTAAGTAGCGAACACCGACACTCGGCTCCATCGGCTTCTCGAAGGTCGAACGGTCGGTGATAGCATTTGCGTCGAAGACGACGATATCGGCGTCGGCCCCCTCCTGCAGTCTTCCTTTCTGTCTGGCTGCGGGGGTTGAGCGCTCCAGCATTTGCGCCGGCATCAGGCTCATCTTGCGAATTGCATCCATTAGCGTGACCGTGCCCTTTTCGCGAACGTATTGAGCGAGCACGCGCGAGTAGGTTCCCGCATTGCGGGGATGACCCTCCGCGCCATCGCTGGCAATCATCACCAGAGGATGCGGAATTACCTTGTCCACCACTTGCTGGGTGTTGGCAAAAATCAGGACCCAGTGTGTCGTGCTGGAATTGTGCAGCTCATCGAAACGCTGCTTGGTGAGGTGCTCTCCGGTGTCAGGAAGCACGAGATCGGCATAATCGATTCCAAGTTTCTCGCGCCAGCCTGGGTTGAAGAGCGCCGAGTTTACGGCCGTCATACCGGCGATATACGGATAGGCTTCGGTGGTTACGTCCAGGCCACGGGCGCGCGCGCCCTCGACCATGGAGAGACATTCCATCGAGTCGCGCAGGCAGGTGCTATTGATGTGGACGATGTGCAGCGAAGCGCCCGTGATCGCAGCCGCCCCAATTACCTCGCTCACCGCCTCAATTGACGAGCCGGGCTCGACCCGTCCGGCGCTGCGCATGTGAGTGTAGACTGGCAGCCCTCGCTCAGCGGCGAGACGAAACATGTCAATGACCTCCAGCCGCGTGGCGCCAGGTGTGTACTGAATTCCCATGCCAATGGCCAATCCGCCAGCGTCCAATTCAGTGCGCAGGCGATGCCGCATGGCCTCGATCTGTTCGGGCGTGGCGGGCTGATCGGTCGCCGGTCCGCTCTTTGGAAGGATCTCAGGAATACCGGCGTGCGGTCCGATAACTTCCGCCGGCAGCGGTGCGCCGAAAATCGCGGCCCGCGCTGCTACGTGGCTGGCCGACGTACCGTAGTGAATTAGCGAATGACCTTGTTTCGCCTTGAGGAATTGAGCTACATCGGGCGCGCCGATTTCCAACTCCAGCGCAGTGGTTACTCCATCAAATGCCTTGACCTGCTGGCTTGCCAGATCCTGCCCGTGCTGGTGAAGATCAATGAAGCCGGGAGCGACCACCAGCCCTCCGGCATGAATTACACGCTTTCCGCTCAAGGCCTCGGACGAGACGCGCGAAATTTTTCCGTCGCGGATACCGACGTTGCGCAGGGCATCCAGACCGGTCTCGGGATCCATCACTCGTCCACCTTCGAGCACCAAATCGTATTGCTGTGCCGCCAGGATGGTTGTGGAGAGCACGATAAGACAGAAGGTAGAAATCACACCGCGCATTGTTAGCTCCGCAGCGCCACCGTCCGGCGGCTGCCTGGCGGGCGCCCTCGCCCGCCGCTTGAGGATAAAGGCGTTCTCGCTGCAGTGGCAACATCCCCTTGCGACCCCGCTCGTTTCCGTTCCATTTGCTTGAATCCCACGCGCTCTCTAGAATGAAGATTCATCCCCGACAAGGCTGGGAGAATTTCCGAGAACACTTATGATCCATTTTCCCGTACCCGAAGCCCTCACCTTCGATGATGTTCTTCTGTTGCCCGCGCGCTCAGACGTGGTTCCGGCAAGTGCCAATACGCAGACCCAGCTCACCCGCAACATCCGTCTGAATATTCCCATCGTCAGCTCGGCCATGGATACGGTCACCGAGTCGCACATGGCGATTGCACTCGCGCAGCAGGGTGGACTGGGCATTATTCATCGCAACCTCACCATCGACCAGCAGGCGAATGAAGTCGACATAGTAAAACGGTCTGAGAGTGGGATGATTGTCGATCCGGTGACCATGTCGCCGACCGACAAAGTCAGCGACGCGCTGGAAGTAATGCGGAAGTACAAGATTTCCGGCGTGCCCATCACGCTGCATGGCAAGCTGGTTGGTATCCTCACCAATCGCGACCTGCGATTCGAGACCCGCTTCGATATTCCGATCGATCGTGTGATGACCAAGAAAAATCTCATCACTGTTCCCGTCGGCACTACGCTTGAAGACGCCGAAGAGATTCTCCACGAGCATCGGGTCGAAAAACTTCTTGTGGTCGACGACAAGTACAACCTTAAAGGGTTGATTACCGTAAAAGACATCCAGAAAAAATTGAAGTATCCGAACGCCGCCAAGGATTCCCAGGGGCGGCTGCGCGTAGGCGCGGCTATCGGGGCGACGGGAGATTTTCTGGAGCGCGCCCAGGAACTGGCCGAGGCGAAGGTGGATGTGCTCGCGATCGACAGCGCGCATGGTCACTCCACGAAAGTTCTTGACGCGGTGAAGCTGGTGAAATCGAAGCTGCCCGAAATGGAGTTGCTGGCCGGCAATGTTGCTACTTTTGACGGCGCCTGCGAGTTGGGGCGCGCCGGAGCCGACGGCATCAAGGTAGGCATCGGGCCTGGTTCCATTTGCACCACGCGGGTGGTCACCGGCGCCGGCGTTCCGCAGATTACCGCTATCGCTGAAGCCTACCGCGCGACAAAAGATGCAGGGATTCCCATCATCGCAGATGGCGGCATCAAGTATTCGGGCGACATTACGAAGGCGCTGGCCGCGGGTGCGAGCGCGGTTATGATTGGCTCCCTTTTCGCCGGCACGGACGAAAGTCCCGGCGAACTGATTCTGTATCAAGGCCGGTCGTTCAAGTCGTATCGCGGCATGGGCTCGATCGGCGCTATGGCACAAGGCTCCGCCGAAAGATATTTCCAGAGCACGGAGGGCGATTCCTCCGCCGCGGTCGCTGAAAATAATGGTGAATCCAATCGCCTGGGAAAACTTGTCCCCGAGGGCATCGAGGGACGCGTCCCCTATCGCGGGTCGGTTGCAATGATCGTCCATCAGATGGTTGGCGGATTGAAATCCGGTATGGGATATTGCGGCTGCGCCACCATCGCCGAACTCCTGCAGAAGACGCGCTTCGTGCGCATCAGCGGCGCCGGACTCCGCGAGAGCCACGTTCACGATGTGATGATCACCCGCGAGGCTCCCAACTATGCGATCGAGTAGCGCGCAGGTTTGAACTCCGACCGTTCCAATCTGGTGAAGGCATGGATCGCTGCGATCCTATGGCTGATCGTTATTGCTATCGAGTCCAGCGCTTTGCTCTCGGCCAGCAACACCAGCCGGATCCTTTATCCTCTGCTGCATTTTCTCTTCGGCTTGGACTGGGAACACTTCCATCAGTGGCACTTCTACATTCGCAAGGGCGGCCACGTCGTCGGCTATGCCATCCTGAGCATCCTGCTCTTCCGCGCCTGGCGCGCAACCTTGCCCGCAATGAGCGATGTGAAGTGGACGTCGCGCTGGGCAACCATCGCAATTTTCGGAACGGCATTGGTTGCGAGTCTCGACGAGTGGCACCAGAGTTTTATCCCGTCACGAACGGGACGCTGGCAGGATGTGGTTCTGGATACCAGCGCGGGCATCGCGGCGCAATTGCTGATTTTGTTCTGGTACAAGTCGAATCGGGGAAAGGATTCGACTCGTTCCGTAAACGCGATTTCTGATTAGGTCTTCGCCTGGCCCCTCGCACCTTGCAGCAGCGCAGCCGACACCAAGGCTAACCCTGCAGAAAAATAGAACGGAATCGCGGCGCCGTAATGCTTCCATAGTTCTCCGGTAATCAGACTCGCCGCAAGGGTGGCAACGCTGGTCACAAAAAAGTAAATTCCCAGGGCGCGGCCGCGAACCTGCTCGCCGACACTCTCCACCACCAGAGCTTTAAGCACGGGTTGCGTCAGGGCATAGTAAAAACCATAGACGGCCATCGCAATCCAGATCGTCGTCGTCGAAGATGCCCGCCCAAAAACAAAATACACCGCCGCGAAAATGACGTAGCCGACGGAAGCGACCAGGCGGCGCGAAACGTGATCGCTGAACCATCCTGCGGGCCAGGATGCAAGCGTGTAGGTGATGTTGAACACCAATCCGAGGAGTGGCGCGAGCGCCACGCGAATCCCGGCATTCTGCGCCCGCAGAACCAAAAACATGTCGCTGGAATTTCCGAGTGAAAAAAGCGTCACGGCGGTGAGGACGAAGTAGAAAGATGTCGGCAGAGTGATCCGTTCCCCTGAAGAGAAGGGTGCACTCGCCTTGCGCTCCTTAGGTGTGGGGACAGCCGCCCCCGGCGGTCCGCCGCGCACAGCCCGGCGCGTCTCACGAATCCCGAGCAACGCAACCAGCACGCACAATGCTCCGGGGATTGCAGCCGCCCAGAACACGCTTCTGATTCCGAAATGCGCGAGCAGGACGAGAGCGGCCAAAGGTCCAGCGATGGCGCCGGCGGAATCCATTGACTGGATCAGTCCATAGGCCGAGCCCAGCCTGTTTTTCGGGACTGACTCGGCGACCATCACATCGCGCGGCGCTCCGCGTACGCCTTTCGCGAGGCGATCCGAAAAGCGAATCAGAAGAATGTGCCACCACGCAGTGACTATCGCCAGCAGCGGCTTGACCGCATTGGCCACGGCGTATCCTGCGACTACGACCGGCTTGCGCCGGTCGATGCGGTCGGTGAGGTATCCGGAGAAAAGCTTGGCGAACGACGCGACGCTTTCGGCAAGTCCCTCGATCAAGCCCAACTGCGCCGGCCCCGCGCCCAGCGACGCCAGAAATGCTGGCAGCACCCAGTACGCCATCTCGGATGCGGTGTCATTCAGGAATGAAGTGAAGCCGAAGGCGTAGATGTTGCGGGCAGCGGAAGGCTCATGCCGGCCGGGTGGTTCAGGCATTATTTATTTTTATCACGGAGGCGCCGAGGCACGAAGGTACAAGCTAGTAAACCTAGGATCCACTAATAGATTTCGGCGGCTCGCGTCCCGAAAGGGAGAATTGCCCTCAATACATCGCGTCGTACTTTGTCACCACCCACTGGCCATCTTTGTTCTCGGTGGTGACGGTGAAGAGTTCCTGATAATTCCCGGGCTTGCCCGCGCCGTAACTGCGCCTGCCGCGGTAGTGAAGGATGGTGAGCGGCGGTGCGCTCTCCCACTCTGCTATTTCCCAGGAAAGCAGCGGATGCTGCGCCTCGGAGTCGCAAATGAAGTGAGCGTACTTCTTGCGGTAGTCGTGCTCCCACTGGGAGAGCAGATGGTCGCAATGGCCGTCGCGCAGTTCGTGCAGAAATTGGTTGGCGCTGTGCTCAATGGTGCGATCGCGGAGCGGGTTCATGCGGATGCTGACCGGCAGGCCAGTGAGAGGATCGTGGTCCTCGGAGCGCGCCAGGACTGGCCCCTGATTGCTGAGCCACCAGATGTAGCCGAGAAATCCGAAGACCATCAGCGCTGCCACACCGACAGCAATGCCGATCTGTGTGCGAGTGAACCCCATCCAGAGAGAAAGTTTATCTGGATGGCAACTTACCGCAAGATTACCGGCGGGAGACGCGGGAGGACATGTACGAGTGGGGAGCTTGGTGGCGCTGCCGCCGCATAACAGATTCCTCCTCGGGCTTCGCCCTCGTCGGAATGACAAGACTCTGAATTGGCAAAAAAAAGGGCACGGCTTTCGCCATGCCCTTTTAATCGTCTGAACGCTTATTTTTTATCTTCGGCTTCTTCCTTGACCGGTTCGATGCCACCATCGTGCTGGGCTTGCGCTTCGGCATCTTCCATGGCCTTGCGAGTTTCTGCGGCTTTCTTGGCGCGGGCTTCGGAGCGTTTTTCGCGCTTCTCGTCCAGCACCTTTTCGCTGCCGAGCAGCTCGAGGAAGGCTTTGTCGGCGCCGTCGCCCTTGTTCCATCCGGTGCGAATGATGCGCGTATATCCTCCGTTGCGGTCGCCGAAGCGGGGACCGACGGTGTCGAACAATTTCACAAGCGCCGCGTCAGTCATGAGGTAAGCGCCAGCAAGGCGGCGCGCGGCGAGATCGCCACGCTTACCGAGCGTGATCATCTTTTCGACGATGGGCTTCGCGGCCTTAGCCTTGGGAACGGTGGTCTCGACGCGTTCTTCGACGATCACGGAGGTGACCAGGTTGCGCAGCAGCGAGCGCCGGTGCGATGTGTTCCGTCCGAGTTTGTATCCCGCAACTTTATGACGCATGGTGATCCTCAGGGGCTAAAGCCCGCTTTATTCTTAAGTTGGGGGGCGCGGCTAAAAGCCGCGCCCTTCCCCAACACACTACAGCTGGTCGTCCGGTCCGTAAGCCGAAGCCGGGAGAACCAGATTTGACGTCGGACCTGGCACAGCGTTGCCGTGCTCGTCGATCTTCATGCCGAGGCTCAGACCCATCGAGGAAAGAATTTCCTTGATCTCGTTCAGCGATTTGCGGCCGAAGTTCTTGGTCTTAAGCATTTCCGATTCCGTCTTCTGCACGAGCTCGCCGATGGTCTGGATGTTGGCGTTCTTCAGGCAGTTGTAGCTGCGCACGGAAAGCTCCAGCTCTTCGACAGAACGGTTCAGATTTTCGTTGTGGATCTCAGGCTTGCGATCGTCCGACGACGATGTGCCGGTTTCGATTTCCTCCTCGAAGTTGATGAAGATGTTCATGTGGTCCTTGATCAGCTTCGCGGCCAGACCGATGGAATCGGCGGGCGTGATGGAGCCGTTGGTCCACACTTCGAGGGTGAGTTTGTCGTAGTCGGTAATCTGACCGAGACGCGCGGCTTCGACGGTGTAGTTGCACTTGCGTACGGGCGAGTGAACGGAATCGATGGGAATAAATCCGATGCCGAGATCCTCGTCAAAATTCTTGTCGGCGGAAGTGTAGCCGCGGCCGCGTTTCAGACGCATTTCCATATCGAGCTTGCCGCCTTCGCTGACCGTCGCGATGTAGACATCTTTATCGAGGACTTCGACGTCGCCATCGGCTTCAATCATGCCGCTGGTCACCACACCGGGCTGGTCGGCCCGCAAATAGATCGCCTTCGGCGCATCGCCACTCAGCTTGAATGGAATCTGCTTCAAGTTGAGGATGATGTCGGTTGCGTCTTCCACCACGCCAGGGATCGACTGGAATTCATGCAGCACGCCTTCCATCTTCACCGCGGTAACGGCGGCGCCTTCGATGGAGCTCAGCAGCACACGCCGGAGGGCGTTGCCCACGGTGGTGCCGAAGCCGCGCTCAAACGGCTGAGCCCAGAAAATTCCGTACTTATCGGTGAGGGTGGAAGTATCGACTGCGAGACGTTTCGGTTTCTGAAAACCTTTCCAAAGCATTTGTTTCTCCTTCGGCCGTTTGGCTCAATCCCGGCTCGCTGAGTGGTCCAACTCAGGTCAATGCCGGGAAAGGCTGGTCTGGCTCGAAATGTTCTGGACCCAAAATTCTTAGCCGCGAGATCCTTCGCTTCGGCTGAAGAACGCCTCCACTCAGGATGACGCCGTTTATTTGCTGTACAACTCAACGATCAGCTGTTCATTTACCGGCAGTTGAATATCCTCGCGCTTGGGCAACGAGAGCACCCGCGCGGTGTAATTGTCGCGATTCACTTCCAGCCAGTTGGGCAGGGTACCGTGGCTGGCGAATTCCTTGGCCAACTCCAGCACGGTAAGCTTCTTGCTGTTCTCGCGAATGGAAATTTCCTCGCCCGCACTCACTTCGTAAGAAGGAATGTTGACTTTGCGATTGTTTACGGCGACGTGCCCATGGCGCACCAACTGGCGCGCCTGACGCCTTGACTGCGCAAAGCCCAGACGAAAGACAACGTTGTCCAAGCGTCGTTCGAGCTGTTGCAGAAGCAACTCACCGGTTACGCCCCGGGTGCGGGCGGCTTTCTCGAAGTAATTGCGGAACTGGCCTTCGAGGGTGAAGTAGATGCGCTTGGCTTTCTGCTTCTCACGCAATTGCAGACCGTAGCCAACAATCTTGGACTTGCGGTCTTTCCCATGTTGTCCGGGAGCGAAGTTGCGCTTCTCGATGGGGCACTTATCGCTAAAACACTTTGAGCCTTTGAGGAAAAGCTTCATGCCCTCGCGGCGGCATAGACGGCAGACTGCATCGGTATAACGGGCCAAGTTGTTCTCCTTTTAGATGACCGGTTTACGGGTTTGGCTTCACCCTTCGTCCCGGACAAAAAAGCAATGTTTCAAAGTTTTGAAGGTTTCGAGGGTTTCAACGTTTCAAGAGTTAATTTTGAAACTTTGCAACCTTCAAACTCAGACTCTTCGTCTCTTCGGTGGCCTGCACCCATTGTGCGGAATCGGAGTAACGTCGCGAATGGAACGCACTTCGATGCCGGACGAGGCCAGAGCGCGCACCGCCGACTCACGGCCGGAACCGGGTCCGCTGACGCGAACGTCGACACTGCGGACGCCGTGATCGCGCGCCATGTTGGCCGCATTCGAGGCAGCCTGCTGAGCGGCGAACGGAGTGCCCTTACGCGATCCGCGGAAGCCGAGCGATCCTGAACTCTTCCACGACAGAACGTTGCCATTCATGTCGGTGATGGTCACAATCGTGTTATTGAAGGACGCCTGCACGTAGCACAGCCCGTGCGGAACGTGCTTGCGCTCCTTCTTCTTGAAAGTCTTCTTCTTGCCTTTTTTATCCGGTGCGGCTGTGCCGCCCGCTGCTGCTGGTTTAGCCATTAAAACCTCGGTTTCAAAGTTTCAAGGCTTCAAGTTTCAAGGGTAAAATCTTTGACGCCCTGAAACCTGCGAAACCTTGAAACCAGCTGTTACGTCTTCGACGTCGCCTTCTTCTTGGTCGATACTGTTCCTTTGCGCGGACCTTTGCGGGTGCGGGCATTGGTGTGGGTACGCTGTCCGCGGACCGGGAGATTGCGGCGGTGGCGAAAGCCGCGATAGGAGCCGATTTCGATGAGCCGCTTGATGTTCATCGAAACTTCCTTGCGCAGATCGCCTTCCACCATCCCCTGTGCCTCAATCACGGTGCGGATGCGGTTCACTTCCTCTTCGCTGAGATCCTGCACCTTCTTCATGGGGTCGACTTTGGCCTCATCAAGAATGGCTCCGGCACGGGGATGCCCGATGCCATAGATGTAAGTCAGCGCGATGTTGATGTGCTTCTGGCGTGGTAAATCAACGCCTGCGATACGTGCCATAAATTCCTGACCTCAGCGGCCAAAGCCGCCCTTTCCTAACGCCCGTGATCGCAGCGATAAAGCGCTGCGCCACCCAAAAGCCGCCTAGCTCAAAAGCCGCTTAACCCTGGCGCTGTTTATGTTTCGTGTTAACGCAGATCACCCTTACCACACCCTTGCGGTGGATGACCTTGCACTTGTCACAGATTTTCTTTACCGATGCTCGGACTTTCATAACTTCAAACTCTCTTCCCTTGCCTGAGATCCTTCGCTTCGCTCAGGATGACGTCAACGGGCTCACGCCCGTTTAACGGCGTCACTTATAACGATAGACAATCCGGCCGCGATTCAGGTCGTAGGGTGAAAGCTCCACTGCAACCTTGTCGCCAGGCAGGATACGAATAAAATTCTTGCGCATCTTGCCGGAAACATGGGCCAGCACCTGATGCTTATTTTCCAACTCCACCTTGAACATGGCGTTGGGCAGTGGTTCCAGAACCACGGCCATGACTTCAATCGCGTCTTCTTTACTCATCGACTCCTTGGTTCAGCTTCTAGCTTTTAGCTCGCGGCTCTCAGCTAAAAGCCAAGAGCTGACAGCTTCATCTCGTCAAAATGACCGGGCCGTCTTTTGTCACCGCCACGCAGTGCTCGAAGTGAGCGCTGAAGCTGCCATCGGCTGTAACGGCAGTCCACTTGTCACCCAGCACGCGCGTTTCCGGCTTGCCAAAATTCACCATCGGTTCGATGGCAATGACCATGCCTTCGCGCAACTTCGCGCCGTGACCGCGTGCTCCATAGTTCGGCACCTGCGGTTCCTCGTGCAAGTGCGTCCCAATTCCATGTCCGACAAATTCCCGCACCACGCTGAAGCCGGCGGCCTCGACGTGCTCCTGCACCGCGGCTCCCACATCACCTACTGAGTTTCCGATGCGCGCCTGATCGATACCGCGGTAAAGCGACTCTTCGGTCACGGTCAGCAGCTTGCGCAGCTCCGGCTTGACCGTATCGCTGACTGGCACCGTGATCGCAGCATCACCATAATAGCCGTCCAGCACCACTCCGCAATCGATCGAAACGATGTCGCCTTCTTTCAACTCCCGCTTTTCCGACGGGATTCCGTGCACGATCTCTTCGTTCACCGATGTGCACAGCACGCAGGGATAATCGTAATATCCTTTAAATGCGGGCTTGGCACCCAGTTCGCCAATCTTCTTCTCGGCAGCACGTTCCAGATCCATAGTGGTGATGCCGGGCGCGACGATGGACCTCACATGGTCGAGAACCTGGCGCACGATGCGACCGCTTTGCCGCATGCGTTCAATTTCCGCCGCCGATTTGCAAACAATCGCCATGCTTATGCGTGATGATCCTCAAGGATCCGAAATATTTCCGCCGTGACCTCGTCCATCGGCCGGTCGCCATTCACTGAGATCAGCCTTCCAGTCCGCTGATAATAATCAGCCACTGGACGAGTCTGCTCCTGGTAGGCCGCCAGACGGGGCTGAATTACTTCCAACCGGTCGTCATTACGGGTTACCAGCTTCGTACCATGCAAGTCGCAGAGTTCATCGACGCGGGCCGGCTGGAAGTGGACATTATAGATCCGCCCACAGGTGGGACAAGAACGGCGTCCAGTAATCCGGAGCAACAATTGATTATAATCCACGTCGAGACGGATCACAATTGGCCAGGCCCGAGTGGGGCGCGAGTTGTCAAAGAGCTTGTCGTCGAGCAAAGCGTCCAGCCATCCGGCCTGGGCTGCAGTCCGGGGAAAACCGTCGAGAATATAACCGCGCTTGCAGTCCGGCTGAATCAATCGTTGCCGTACCATCTCACAAACCAAGTCGTCGGAAACCAGTTCGCCCCGCGCCATGACAGCCTTTGCCGCCTGACCGAGTTCAGTTCCCTGGGCCACGTTGTACCGCAGAATATCTCCCGTGGAAACCTGCGGCACCAGGTAATGTTCCATGATGCGCTTGGCCTGCGTTCCTTTACCGGCCCCCGGTGGACCAAGCAATACCACGGGACCTAAATCGCGTGAGGTTTCCTGCGCCATCGAGTTGGCTCCAAAGCCTCCCGAACAGTTTCCAGCAACCCCACAAATTGCTTCCAGCGTCGTGCTGCCGCCAAAAACGCAGCGAGCTCTCTCTACTTCAGGCCGCCTCTACGACCAGTTACGGCGGCCGCGAATGCGTCCGCTGCGCGGCGTAAACCCATCGTAATGGCGCATGATGAGCTGCGCCTCAACCTGCGTAACCGTATCCATGGCTACGCCAACAACGATCAGCAGCGACGTACCACCGAAATAAAAATTCACTCCCAACCCGTTGGTCACCCACACCGGAAGCCGCTCAAAGAGCGAGCCTCCGAGCCAGAACGGCAAATGGTTCAGGTGAATGCCGGTAATCATCCACTCCGGAATGAAGGAGATAATGATCAGGTAGAGCGCGCCCACGAGCGTAATGCGGGTCAGGACTTCGTTAATGTAGTCTGCCGTGCGCTTGCCGGGACGAATACCTGGAATGAAGCCGCCGTACTTCCGCATGTTGTCGGCCACTTCACTAGGATTGAAAACGATGGACACGTAGAAGTATGCAAAGAAAATAATGCCGACCGCATAGAGCAGGGTATACAGCGGCTCGCCCCATCCCAGCATGCGCATCAGGTCGCCGATATAGCGGCTGTTGCGCAGACCGTAGCCGACAGTCTGCGGCAAAGTAAGAATCGATGAGGCGAAGATGACGGGCATCACCCCGCCCGCGTTGACGCGAAGCGGAAGATGGGTGGACTGTCCACCCATGACTTTTCGTCCGACGACACGCTTGGCATACTGCACGGGAATGCGGCGCTCGCAGCGCTCGACGTACACGATGAACGCGACCACGGCGATCATGAAGACTACGAGCCCCACCATCAAGACCGGCGTAATGGCTCCCCAAGTCCCATTCTTGGCTTTTTCAATCAAATCCTGCACGCCGCGGGGCAAACCGACGACGATGCCGGCAAAGATCAGCAGAGACATGCCGTTGCCGATACCGCGGTCGGTGATCTGCTCACCCAGCCACATGATGAATGCGCTACCCGTAGTCAGGGTCAACATGGTCATCAGGATGAAGCCCGGACCAGGGTGCAGAACGAAGTCGCCCGCTTTCTGCAGGCCGATGGCGATGCCGAACGACTGCACCGCGCTGAGGATGACCGTGATGTAACGAGTCCACTGAGTGATTTTCTTGCGTCCCAGCTCGCCTTCTTTTTGCAACTTGGCCAGCGGCTCATAGACCACGGTCAGAAGTTGCAGGATGATCGACGCCGTGATGTACGGCATGATTCCCAGGGCGAAAATTGTGAGGCGCCGCAGATTGCCGCCCGAAAATAAATCGACGAAGCCGAGCAGCGATCCCCGGTTTTGATTGAAAAAATCTTCGAGCTTCAGGAAATTTACTCCCGGCGTGGGCAGATGTCCTCCCAGCCGGTAGATCGCGAGCATGGCCAGCGTAAACAGAACCCGCTTGCGCAGGTCGGGGATGCGGAAGATGTTAGCCAGCTTCTCGAACATTACTGCAAGACCTCAACCTTGCCGCCCGCCTTGGTGATTTTTTCCTGCGCCGCCTTGGAAAACTTGTGCGCATGTACAGTGATCGCAATCGTGAGTTCGCCATCCCCGAGAATTTTAACCGGTAGCTTCTGCTTGATCACGCCTGCCTTGCGCAGCACTTCTGGAGTGATGGGCGACGCGTGCAATTCCTCGCCCAGCGCGACCAGGCGCTCCAGACTGACGATGTTAAATTCCTTGCGGAAGATGTTGGTGAAGCCGCGCTTCGGCATGCGGCGGTGCAGCGGCATCTGGCCACCTTCGAAACCGCGGATCAGGCGCATACCGGTGCGCGAACGCTGGCCCTTGTGTCCACGGGTGGAGGTCTTGCCCATGCCGGAGCCCATACCGCGGCCCACGCGCTTGCGCTTTTCCGATGCCTTCTTCGGTGCTCGAATGTTGGATAAATTCATAAGTAAGCCCAGGTTTCAAAGTTTCACGTTTCAAAGTTTCGAGGAACTGAATCCACCTTGAAACCCTGAGACTCTGAAACCTTGAAACATTTCTACTTCAAAATCTCAACCAGATGCGGAACCTTGGCCACCATGCCGCGAATCGCCGGGTTGTCGGGACGCTCGATCACCTGGTTGAGGCGGGTAAAGCCCAACCCTTTGACCACCAGTTTCTGTTTTACCGGTGCGCAAATGGCGGAAACCACCCACTTCAGATGAATCTTTCCACTGACCGCCTTCGGTTTCTTAGTTGTCATCCGTAAATCCTCAGTTCCGTCTCCCGGTGCCCAGCACTCGAGACTAGATCTCCTGCATTGACTTACCGCGCATGGCCGCGACACTCTCGCGACTCTTCAAAGCTCGTAGCGCAGCGAAGGTCGCCTTGATCACGTTATGCGGGTTGGTAGTGCCAATCGATTTCGTCAGCACATTCTGGATGCCCACTGAAGTCATGACCGCGCGCACCGCACCTCCGGCTATCACTCCCGTGCCTTCCGGAGCCGGCTTCAACAAAACTTTGCCTGCACCATATCGTCCTAAAACCAGGTGTGGAATGCTGGTCTGCGTCAAGTTGACCTTGATCAGATTCTTCTTCGCCGACTCAATCGCTTTGCGAATGGCCTGCGGAACTTCTTTGGCCTTGCCCGCGCCATGACCCACGACCGCCGCTGAAGGATCGCCCACCACCACCAGCGCGGCAAAAGAAAGGTTCTTTCCGCCTTTCACCACTTTGGTGACGCGGTTAATGGCGACGACCTGGTCTTTCAACTGAAACGAATTCGCATCGAGCTTCTTGATTACTATTGGCATTCTTTAAACCCAGCTTTCAGCTATCAGCTTTCAGCTCTAAGACTGTCGCTCCAGCTGATGGCTGAGAGCTGACAGCTGAGAACTGTCTTTAGAATTGCAATCCCGCTTCGCGAGCCGCATCCGCCAGTGCCTTCACGCGTCCGTGATAGATGTAGCCGCCACGGTCAAACACAACCTTGCTCACACCCTTGGCTTTGGCACGCTCGGCAATCACCTTGCCTACATCCTTGGCGGCCGCAACGTTGCCGCCGGTACGCCGGCTCTCCTTCTTGCCCTCGGCCGAATTCGCCGACACCAGCGTGGTGCCGTGCAGGTCATCGATCACCTGTACATAAATGTGATTCAGAGAGCGGTACACATTCAGCCGCGGACGTTCCGCCGTGCCCTGCATCTTTTTACGGATGCGGTCGTGAACGTGTCCTCGTTTTTGATTTTTCGAAATTCTAGTCAGCATCTTCTCTAATCCTCTAAATATCTCTCGACTTGCAAGAGGTTCTTCGCTTCGCTCCGGATGATCGCGACGGGCTCAGATGCCCGTCAAACGCGATCACTTCGCTCCGGTCTTCCCAACCTTCTTCTTCAAGCGCTCGCCGGCGTAGCGCACGCCCTTGTTTTTGTAAGGATCGGGTGGACGCAGGGAGCGCATCTCCGCCGCAACCTGGCCTACCTGCTGCCGGTCAATTCCGGTCAGCGCAATCTTGGTCTGCTTGGGATCGACGGTGGCATCGACGCCGGTGGGCAGCGGATACTCAATCGGGTGCGAGTAACCGAGGCTGAACACGATCATGCCCTTACCCTTCATCTCGGCGCGATAGCCGATGCCGACGATCTCCAGTTCTCGCGTCCATCCTTTGGTTACGCCTTCGACGGCGTTGTTGACCAGGGCACGCGCCAGTCCGTGAACCGCCGCCTGCGAATCGTTCTCGCGAATGGCGACGAGGTTCCCATCTTTTTGCTCCACCTTGATGCCCGCGGGAAGGGCGGTATCCAGCTTGCCCTTTGGCCCCTGCACCAGCACGGTGTTGCCTTCAAATTTAACCGTCACCCCTTTGGGGATCGGGATCGGCTTTTTTCCAATTCGTGACATAAATTCAGCTCTTAGCCTTTTAGCTCTTGGCTCTTAGCTAACCCAAATCGCGGGCTCGCTTGGCCGTCTGCTTCTCTTTCTGTACCAAATTTCCTCTACCAAATTTCGCACAACAACTCACCGCCGACACCCTCTTTGCGAGCCTGGCGTCCAGTCATCACTCCGCGGGGCGTGGTTAGGATATTGATTCCCATTCCGCCCAGCACGCGCGGAATCTCGCTGCGCCGAACGTAAACCCGGCAACCCGGGCGTGACACGCGCTCCGCCTTCGAAATCGCGGCTTCATTGTGCGCGCCGTATTTCAAATAAATCCGGATGACCTTGTGGCCCTCTTCCTCGGTGGCCTTGAAATTCGAGACGTAGCCCTCTTCCTTCAAAATGCGGGCAATCTCCAACTTCAGCCTGGAGGCTGGAATGTCCACCTTCTGGTGCCGCGCCTGGAGCGCATTGCGCACCCTCGTCAGCATATCTGCGACCGGATCGGTCAACCTCATCGTTTGCTTCTCCTCTAGCCGCCCGTTCGCTCCGCGTGTAGCGGAGAACCTGCAGCGACTTACTTACCTTTATTAACTCTTTACTGCTGCCATCCCGCGCGAGAACGTTGTGGCCTCGCGCAAGATTTCGAACGCACCGGAATCTGCGGCGCCGCGCTCACCTACCACGACGACTTCGAAACCCCGGGAATCTCCCCGCGCAACGCCAGCCCGCGGAAGCACAGACGGCACAGCCCGAACTTACGCAGGTAAGCGCGCGGCCGTCCGCAAATCTTGCAGCGGTTGTGCCTGCGGGTGGAGAACTTCGGCCGCTTTTCCTTCTTGTCGCGCGCCAGCTCAAATTTCTTTTCGATCTTCGCGTCTTTCACTCGTTTTGCTGTAGTCATGAAGTCCTTAAAAAATCCGTGTCGCAAATCTTGACATCCTAAAGCCCTGCAACCTATTGCGCCCGAAACGGCATGCCCAGATGTTTCAAGAGCGTGCGCGCCTGATTGTCATTCGCCGCCGTAGTCACAATGGTGACGTTCATACCCTTCAGCTTGTCGACCTTTTCGTAAGAAATCTCGGGAAAGATCAACTGGTCGTGCAAGCCGAGGGTGTAATTGCCGCGACCGTCGAACGACTTGGTGGAAACTCCCTTGAAGTCACGCACCCGCGGCAGAACCATGCTGACCAGGCGGTCAAAAAATTCGTACATGCGGTCGCCCCGCAAGGTCACCATCGTTCCAATGGCCTGTCCCTCGCGCACCTTGAAAGCCGCAATCGATTTCTTGGCTTTGGTCACAATCGGTTTCTGGCCTGTGATCTGGCCCAGTTCATTGACTGCGGGATCGAGAATCTTCGAGTTCTGCGTGGCCTCGCCCATACCCATGTTGACGACAATCTTGTTCAGGCGGGGAACCGCCATGGCATTTTTCAGCTCAAGCTCCTTCAACAGAGCGGGCGCCACTTCCTTCTCAAACCTGACTCGCAGCCGCGGGCGCTCTTTGGCGCTGTGATGGGCCTGCGCCGGAGCTTTCTGCTCCTGCGATGAATCCTTCGAAGACTTCTTCTCTTTCTCTTTTGCCATTTCGTTTTTTCAACTTCCCTCTCACGGTCTCGGATTGCAGAAAGCTTTCAGCCATCAGCTCTTAGCTTCTTGCGTGTACCGTTGCGTGAGACTAAATTCTTACATCCGGCCGCTTGCGCCGAGCCCACAAGCTAGAAGCTCGCGGCCAGGAACCAGCGACTATTTATCCAACGTCGTCCCGCACTTCTTACAGACGCGCACTTTGCGGTCACCGCGCACTTCGTGTCCGATGCGCACCGGACCGCACGTCGGGCAGACCAATTGCACGTTGGAGAGCGCAATCCGGCTCTCCTGCTCGGCGATTCCGCCCTTGATGTTGCGCTGCGGGTTCGGCCGCACGTGTTTTTTCACCATCATCACGTGCTCAACCAACAGCTTGTTATCGTTAGGAAATACGCGCAGCACGCGCCCTTCCTTGCCTTTATCGCGCCCCGTGATGACTTTCACGTTATCGTTGCGGCGGATATCCACTCGCTTTTGTACTGTGCTAACAGTTCGCATTTCCAGTTTCCAATTCTTTCTCGGTACTAGGTGCTGGGTACTAAATAACTTCCGGCGCCAGCGAAACGATCTTCAAAAACTTCTTTTCGCGCAGTTCGCGCGCTACCGGACCGAAGACGCGCGTTCCGACCGGCTCGCCCGCATCATTAATCAGTACGGCTGCATTCTGGTCGAAGCGGATGTAGGTACCGTCGCGGCGCCGGTGCTCCTTGCGGGTGCGCACAATCACGGCCTTCACCACTTTACCTTTTTGCACCTGGCCATCGGGAGCGGCTTCCTTTACGGCCGCTGTGATAATGTCGCCGAGACCGGCATTCAGCCCGGTCGAACCGCCGAGCGGCAGAATCATCTGCAGCTTGCGGGCGCCGGAGTTGTCGGCGACCTCCAGCATGCTTCTCATCATCACAGCCATGGCTTCAATCTCCTCGATCTCGATGCGGTTACTTGCTTTCCGGCTCCAGTGAGACATCCGGCACAAGCGCGGTTTTGCGCACAATGTCTTTCAGGTTCCAGCGTTTCAACTTGGACAGCGGGCGGGTCTCCTCGATCCGGACTACGTCGCCCACATGTGCTTCATTTTTTTCATCGTGCGCGTAAAACTTCTTGTTGCGCGCCACCACGCGTCCATAGAAGGGATGGGCCTTTTTGCGCGTCACTTTGACGACAATCGTTTTCTGCATGCGGTTGGCGACAACTTCTCCCACCACTTCCTTGCGCCGGCCCTGCACCGGCTCCACTCTTGGTGTCGCTTTTCCTGTTGC
>Ga0210393_10000628_pt1 | contig 31660 bp, 32 predicted proteins | sample IncBWC27OmetaG_FD_160068 | JGI IMG/M metagenome (GOLD analysis project Ga0210393, IMG submission 160068) | Forest soil microbial communities from Barre Woods Harvard Forest LTER site, Petersham, Massachusetts, United States - Inc-BW-C-27-O ...
CCAGCTGCGTGGCGCGATGGAGGCTCGTCGGAATCAGATTTCATCACTGTATTCCTTTACGTCGACGACTGGCCGGCAGCAAGCTGGTCGGTGTCGATATTTATCCGGGCCTGGTCTTTGAGCTGATCCAGGAATTGCGTCCATGCCTGCGCGCGCCGCTGCTCGACGTATTCCTGCAGGAACGATTTCTGCGCGCTCTTCCAGTCGTCATCGGTCGGTTCGGTGCGCGAGGTCACTTCGAATACGTACGAGTTACCGCCGTTCTCCATCACGCGATCGATCATGCCGGGCAGGGTCGGCACCGTCGCGGCGGCGTCGGTGACTTCGGGAAACTCGCCGATACCGGGGACAGTGCGGGTCGAGCGCGGAAACGGATCGACAGTTTTAATCGTGAGCTTGTTCGAGGCGGCCGCTTTGTCAAAGTCCGCCGGCGTCTTGATAGTCGCGAGTATTTTCTGCGCAGCCTGGCTCGCGTCGGCTTCGGCGGTCACGCGAATCAGCGCGTCGCGCACCTGCGACTCGATCTCCTTCAGCGGCGGAATCCGCGACGGTTGCCGCACCAGCAGCTTGATCACATACGGCGCGCCCTTCTCCGGCACCAGTGCGACCTGGCCCGCGTCGAGCTTGAAGGCAGCAGTCATCAGTTCGCGATCCTGCTCGAGGCCGCCAGCCGGTTCACCCTGCGCAAACAGCGGCGTTTCGACCGAGTCGATTCCGCGCTTCTTCGCCAGGTCCTCGATCTTGTCGCCGCCAAGCGCCGACGTCAGGTCCTCCTGCGCCGCCTCGCGCCCGAGCTTCGCTCCGGCCTGCGTCCGCAGATCTTCCAGAATTTTCGGCTTCGCCTGATCCAGTGTGTCGGTATGCGCCGGGATCGACTCCACGAGCTGGACGATATGATAACCGTAGCGCGTCTCGACTATCGTGATCTGACCCGGCTTCATTGCGAACACCGCGTCCTCGAACGGCTTGATCATTTGACCGCGCCCGAACGTGCCAAGATCGCCGCCCTGGTCCTTGCTGCCCGGATCGTCCGAATATTTTGCCGCCAGCTGGGTGAAGTCGGCCCCTTTCGCCTGCGCCTGCTTGAGCACGCCGTCCGCCTTGGCCTTGGCCGCCGCCTTCTCCTTGTCACTCGCGCCTGCGGGCACCGAAATCAGGATGTGCCGCGCATGAACCTGGTCGGGATGCTTGAAACGCGTGCTGGCGTTGCGTTTGTAGTAGTCCTCGACCTCTTTGTCGGGTGGAGTGTACTTGGCAGCCAGAACCAGAGGCTCGTAGTGGATATATGACAGCTTGATGCGCTCGGGCTCGCGAAACTGGTCCGAGTTCTGTTTGTAGTAATCGGCGATCTGACTTTCGGTCGGCGAAATTTTCGCGCTGAAATCATTGAAAGCGAATTCGACGTAGCGCACTGCGATCTTTTCGTTCGCAAGATTGTAGGCGTGGCGCGCTTCGTCGTCACTCACCTGCACGCCGCTGTCGATCATATTGCGGAGCGTCTCGGCGATCATGCCGTCGCGCTCGTCATTTTCGTATTCGGCCGGCAACAGATTGGCGTTGCGCAGCACGTCCTGGTAGGTGTCGAAGTCGAATTGGCCGTCGCGCTGGAAAACGGGCTCCTTGGTGATTTTAGCCTGCAACTCCTCGTCGCTGATGCTGATGCCGAGATGGCGCGCCTCTTCGCCCATCAGTTGTTGCTCGATCAATCGATCGACTGCTTCCTTGCGAAGGTTGATCGACTTGAGCACGGCCTGCGCGTTGGCGCCGTACATCTGTTGCACGGTCTCGCGGATTTGAGTCGCTTCGCGATCGACTTGATCGCCGAGTATCTGCCGCCCGTTGACGGTCGCGATCGGATGAACGGTGTTGAACAAGCCGGCGCCAAAGCCCCAAAAAGCCATCACGATCGCGAGGATCGCGAATGGGACCTGCACCTGCCACGAATATTGGTAACGGCGAATTCCTTCTAACATTGAATCCGCATCATACTTTAGCGCCTTTTGCGTTAGCAATTGCACCCGATTACTTGCTTGCGCCTCCACGGCTTGTTAGCGTGTCGCAGAGCGGTAGGTTGACGGACCCAAACGTATCCGCCGTAGAATTCTTCAATACTTGGGCTGCGTCTTTTGGGGTAGGTATGCGGGCCGGGGCTTGGCACCGGCATCCGGGCCTGACTGGGGCAGGCGAGGGGAAAACACGTGGTTCTCAATTCAATTTTCGGCTGGTTCTCGAACGATCTGGCAATCGATCTCGGCACCGCCAACACCCTCATCTATGTGAAGGGCGAAGGCATCGTGTGCAACGAGCCGTCGGTGGTCGCGGTGCAGAAGGATTCGCGCGGCTCGCGGCGCGTGCTCGCGATCGGATCCGAAGCGAAGAAGATGCTCGGCCGCACGCCGGGATCGATCGTCGCTATTCGGCCGCTCAAAGACGGCGTGATCGCCGACTTCGAGATCACCGAGAACATGCTCCGCTACTTCATCCAGAAGATTCACACGGGCAAGACCCTCGTGCGTCCCCGCCCGCGTATCGTCATCTGCGTGCCGTTCGGCATCACCGCGGTCGAGAAGCGCGCCGTGCGCGAATCGGCCGAGTCGGCGGGCGCGCGCGAGGTTTACCTGATTGAAGAGCCGATGGCAGCTGCGATTGGCGCCGGGCTGCCGATCACCGAACCGGCCGGCAACATGATTGTCGATATCGGAGGCGGCACCACCGAGGTCGCCGTCATTTCGCTGGCCGGCGTCGTCTTTTCGCGCTCGGTGCGCGTCGCCGGCGACAAGATGGACGAAGCGATCATCCAGCACATCAAGCGCAAGTACAATTTACTGATCGGCGAGCGCACCGCGGAGCTAATCAAGATTACAATCGGGTCGGCCTATCCCGGCAACGAGATTCAGACCATGGAGATCAAGGGCCGCGACCTGGTGGCGGGCGTGCCCAAGATTATCGAGATAACCGACGAGGAGATTCGCGAGGCGCTGATGGAGCCAGTGCGACAGGTGGTCGAGTCGGTGCGTATCGCGCTGGAGCGCACGCCGCCGGAACTCGCGTCGGACATCGTCGACAAGGGAATAGTGCTCGCCGGCGGCGGCGCGCTGCTGCGTAATCTCGACGTGTTGCTGCGCGAAGAAACCGGCCTACCGGTGACGCTGGCCGACGATCCGCTGACTGCGGTCGTCATGGGCGCGGGCAAGGTGTTGGACGAACTGTCGCTGCTGCGCGACGTGACCGTTGATTGATCGACGTGGCGCATTTCCGCTGAAACCTGAACCCGCGCGTCGGGCTGAATTGACGTGAGAAGCAGCTTTCTTTGGCGCAATCGCGTGCTGCTGGCCAGCGGCGTCCTGCTTATTCTGTCGCTTCATCTGATCACGTCGGGAGTCCATCCCGGCGATCTCGCGGCGCGCCCGCAGTCCGCATTTCTCGAGCTGATCAGTCCGATCGACGGCGCCTTCACCCATTTCAGCGATGGCGCGTCTGCGATTGGCAAAGACTATCTCGACCTGGTTCACGCTCGCGACGAAAACGTCAAGCTGCACGAGGAGTTGACGCGGGTCAAAGCCGATCAGGCGCGGCTGGCCGAGCTCGAAGTCGAAAATCAGCACCTCAGCGAACTGCTCGATCTCAAGGATGCGCTCGGCACCAACGCCGTGGCCGCCAACGTGATCGGCAGCGACGCCGGCGGCATCTCGCGCACGTTGATTCTCGCCTCGGGCACCGACGAAGGACTTCGCGCCGGCATGGCGGTGATCGCAAACCAGGGCGTGGTCGGCAAAATAATCGCCGTCAGCCCGCACGCGTCGCGCGTCTTGCTGATCAACGACCACAACTCCGCGCTCGACGGTTTCGATCAACGCACGCGCGCGCGCGGAATCGTCGCGGGACTGGTCGACGACGGCGTGATCCTCAAGTACGCCGACCGTTCGCAGGACATTAAGGTCGACGACACGATCGTAACCTCTGGCCTCGATGGAATTTTCCCGCGCGGCCTGCTGGTCGGAACGATCCAAAGCGTGCATCGCGAAGGGCCGGGACTTTTCCTCGGCGTAAGGATCACGCCGGCGGTCGATTTCCGCCAACTCGAACAGGTGATGATCCTGACCGACCCGCCGCCGCATCTTGACGACCAGGCCAAGGACTGAATCGATTTGCGGCTAATCCTGCTGTTCGCGGTGTTCGCGGTGCTGGGATTGGCGATTGAGACGGCGGTCCCGCATCTCATTTCCTTTCGCGCGCTGGTTCCGAACCTGATCATTATACTGGCCGTCGATCTCGGCCTGCGTCATCATGGCGTCCTCCCTGCCATCATCGCGTTCACGATGGGCTATGCGACCGACGCGCTGGCCGGCTCGCACCCGGGGCTTAATGCTTTCATGATGACGATGGTCTTCCTCGTGAGTTACGAGATTTCGACGCGGCTGATGGTCGCCAATGCATTCGTCGGCGCGACCGTGGTGTTCTTCGGCGTGATTGCGACCGCGCTCGGCACCATCGCGATAGCCAACGGCTTCAACGCTCTGTCGGACACCGGCCCGCTCATGCCCGAATTGACGCTCGAGGCTTTGATTTCCGCGATTATCGCGCCGATAGTCTTCGCGATGCTGGCGACGAGCAAGCGGCTCACGGGATTGAAAGCGAGAGCCGCGCGCGAATAGATTGTAGGGGGAACGCATCAGTGGCGAAGTTCCACATCCCTTCGAAAGCTAGCCGTCCGGTCCCTCTGCTGGAACCGCGCATCCTCACGTTGACCGTCATGATGTTTGCGGTTCTGGGCCTCCTCTCGCTGCGCCTGTACAACCTGCAGGTCTTGCATCACAAGGAAAATGTCGAGCTGGCCGATCGCAACCGGATTCGTCTCCAGCGCGTGCCGGCGCCGCGCGGCTTGGTGTTCGATCGCAATCATCTGCCGCTGGTCGATACGCGACCGTCGTTCGACGCTCAAATCGTGCCCGAAGATTCGGACAATCTTTCGCTCACGATCGAAAGACTCGCGCGCTACACCGGCGCCGACGATATCCCCGATAAGATTTCCGACGCCGACGAGGCCGGCCGCCCGCCCTACGAGCCCATCACCGTCGCCGAGCGCCTGGGATGGCAGCAGGTGGTCGCGCTCGAGACGCATCAGCTCGAGCTGCCCGGCGTCAGCCTGCAAATCACGCCCGCGCGGCATTACCTGTACGGTCAGCTCGCCGCGCATCTGCTCGGCTACGTCGGCGAGGTGACCAAGACCGATCTGCAATCGCACGCCGACTATCACATGGGCGACGAGATCGGAAAATTCGGCCTCGAGCGCGTGTGGGAGAGTTTTCTGCGCGGCGACGCCGGCGGACAGGAGATCGAAGTTGACGCCGTCGGGCGACGGCTGCGGGTGCTCAAGGAAATCGCCGACAAGCCCGGCGAAAACCTCGTCATGACGATCGATCTCAATCTCCAGCAGGCGGCGGAGCAGGCGATGGCCGGGAAGAACGGCGCCTTCGTCGCACTCGATCCGCGCAACGGCGACGTGCTCGCGATGGTTTCGCATCCAGCCTTCGACCCCGACATTTTCGGCGGCGGCGTGAAAGCGTCGGCGTGGAAGGAGCTGATGACCGACCCGGCTCATCCGCTGCAAAATCGCGTCATCCAGGGAATCTATCCGCCCGGCTCGACCTTCAAAATTGTCGATTCGATCGCGGGCCTGCAGGAAGGCACGCTGAAACCCGAAACCGAGTACAACTGCCCCGGTGGCATGTGGTTCGGCGGGCGCGAGTATCATTGCTGGCGCAAGCAGGGCCACGGAACGATTGAGCTGCACGACGCGATCGTGCGCTCATGCGACGTCTACTTTTACAACGTCGGCATCAAGCTCGGCGTCGACCGAATTGCGAAGTGGTCCAACCTGATGGGGCTCGGTATCAAGACCGGCATCGATCTCGATCACGAGAATCCCGGCACCATCCCGTCGTCGGCGTGGAAGCAGAAACGCTACCACGAGCGATGGTACCCGGCGGAGACACTCTCGGTCGCCATCGGCCAAGGTTACGTCGCGACGACTCCGCTGCAGATGGCGCAGGTCGCGGCGCAGGTCGCCAACGGCGGCATCCGCTACAAGCCGCAGTTCGTGAAGTACGTCGAGGGACTGGACGGCAATATCGCCAAGACCTATCCGCCGGTGATCGAGAACCGGATGAAGATCGATCCCGACGCGCTCGAAGACGTGAAGGATGGAATGGCTGACGTCGTCAACGGCGCCGGCGGCACCGCGCATAAGGCGCACCTCGACAACGTCGTCGTATGCGGCAAGACCGGGACGGCGCAGGTCGTCGGCGACAAGGGACCGTCGAGCGAGGACGAGACCGAGGACAAGACGCCCGAGCAGTTCAAGGACCACGCCTGGTTCATCGCGTTCGCGCCGAAGGATCATCCCACGATCGCCGCCGCCTGCATCATCGAGCACGGCGGTCATGGCGGCAGCGCGTCGGCGCCCGTAGTCCACGACGTCTTCCAGCGCTACTTCCAGCTCAATCCTCCGCCGCCCGAGCCGAAGATCGCAAAAGTGCTGGACGAAGACTCGCAATGACGGGGGTGCGGCGCTGATGGCGGCCGGCGATCGCAGGTTCATACTTCATTTCGACTGGACGCTGTTCATCCTCGTCCTGGCACTCGCAAGCATCGGGCTGATCAGCGTCATCAGCGCGTCGTACAACCCCGCGCATAAGACGATCGACCCGCTGGTCATTCGCCAGTTGATCTGGATCGCCGCCGGCACCGCCGCGCTGCTTATCGCGGTCCTCGTCGACTATCGCGCGCTGCAATCCTACGCCTTCCCGTTTTACATTCTGGTGGTCGGACTGCTGATCGCCGTGATGGTCGCGGGACACGCCACCGGAGGTTCGCGTCGGTGGATCAATCTCGGCTTTTTCCATCTCGAGCCGTCGGAGCTGGCCAAGCTCGCCGTCGTGCTCGTGATGGTGCGTTATCTGCGCGAGGAACCGCCGCGCGGCGGATGGGGCCTGCCGCACTTGATTATCCCGTTCGTCCTGCTCGGCATTCCCGCCGCACTTGTGCTCAAGCAGCCTGACCTCGGCACCGGACTCGTGCTCGTGCTGATTACTATCACGCTGGTCTTCGTCGCTGGACTGAACTGGCGCACGATGGCGGTGCTGGCTGTCGCCGGAATGCTCGCGGCTCCGCTCAGCTGGCACTATCTCAAGCCCTACCAACGCCAGCGCCTCGTCAGCTTCATCAATCCGCAGGCCGATCCGCTCGGCTCCGGCTATCACATCATTCAATCCGAAATCGCGATCGGCGCCGGCGGCCCGATGGGCAAGGGATTTCTGAATGGCACGCAGGCGCGGCTGAATTTTCTGCCCGAGCAGAGCACCGATTTTATTTTCGCGGTTTTCGCCGAGGAGTTCGGCCTCGCCGGCGCGTTAATTTTGCTAACGCTGTATGCGAGCGTGATTGCGCGCGGCGCATACATTGCGCGGCACGCCCGCGACCGCTTCGGCTCACTGCTCGCGGTGGGAGTGACGGCGATCGTCTTCTGGCAGGTGGCAGTCAATATCGGAATGGCGACCGGGATGCTGCCGGTCGTGGGAATCACACTGCCGCTGGTGAGTTACGGCGGCTCGTCGCTGATCGCGATGATGGCGGCGATGGGCATTCTCATCAGCATCAACACCCGCCGCTACCTGTTCTGAGTTTCTCGATGAGGTAACAGCTCGTGGCTAGCAAAAAGAAATTCACCGATCCCGTCGACCTTGAAATCGTCGAGGTTCAGCGGCGCTTCGTCTACGTGATGGAAAACGTCAGGCTGGAAACGATGACTCCGCAGATGAAGCAGCACTATCTGACGGTAATGAAATCGATAACCGAAAAACTCGAGATGCCCAGCAAGCCGCTAAACGAAATCCTCGGCGAAATGATGGCCGAAGCCGGCCCCATGATTTTCCAGGCAATGCAGCGCTAGCGACTTTCTCGCAGTGCTCAAAAAAAGAGGCGGCTCCGATGAACCGCCTCTTCGCTAAACTTGCGAAATTGATTTCTCAGCCCTTCGGTAGTTGCAGGATGCGCTCGCCGATCATGTTCTTCTGCACCGGAGACGTGCCGCCCGCTATCGTCATCGACTCCGACGCCAGGACTCGGCGCATCCAGTCGCCCTCGGGCGCGAACGGCGTGTGGCGCTCGAGCAGCGCGTACTCGCCGAGCAGCCGCGTGATGAACTTGGTCATCCGCTGGCCCAAGTCGGTCGAGAGCAGCTTGGAGATCGACGCTTCTGGCCCAGGCTGCTGACCCTTGAGGCGCTTGGAGAGGCTGCGCAGGCCGTTGTACTTCTTCGCGGTCGCTTCGATCGCGAACTGCGCGATTTGCTGACGGATGTCGTTGTCCTCGATCGCCGGCCGGCCATTGAGTTGCACCGACTTGGCGATTTGCACCAACTGATGCAGCACCTGCTCGGTGCCGCCGAGCGTCTCGCCGATTCCGAACCGCTCATGCATTAGCGTCGCGACCAGCACCTGCCATCCCATGTTCATCGGGCCGAGCAGGTTTTCCTTGGGCACGCGCACGTCCTCGAAAAAGATCTCGTTGAACTCGCTGTCGCCGGTGATTTGCCGCAGCGGACGGACGCTGACGCCGGGCGATTTCATGTCGACCAGCAACGCGCTCATCCCCTTGTGCTTGGGCAGGTCGGGATCGGTGCGCACGAACAACTGCACGAAGTCCGCGCGATGCGCGATCGTGGTCCACACCTTCTGCCCGTTGACGACGAACTCGTCGCCCTTGAGCTCGGCGCGGCACTGGATCGACGCCAGGTCTGAGCCCGCTCCAGGCTCCGACATTCCTTCGCACCAGATCTCGTCGCCGGCCAGAATCGGATTCAGGTAGCGTTTTTTCTGCTCGTCGGTCCCCCACTGCATCAGCGCAGGCCCCGTCATGATGACGCCGAGCACGTTGCATCCCATCGGCAGGTTGAGGCGACCGAGTTCCTGCTGATAGATGACCTGCTCGATGAAGGTGGCGCCGCGACCGCCGTATTCCTTGGGCCATGTCAGCCCGGCCCAGCCGGCGTGGTACAGCTTTTTGTGCCATTCCTTGAGGCGCTGCCACGCGGCGTCGTCGCCGCCGGCGTCGGGATCTTCGCCTCGCGCGAGAGCTTGTGGCCGATTCTCTTCGAGCCATCGCCGCACGTCCATCCGATAAGCGTCTTGTTCAGGACTCCAGGTAAAATCCATTGCTTGGAAAATCTCCCGCTCGGTGATTCGTAATGCCGTTCCGTCTCAGCTCAGCGCAGCACGGTACCTCTTGAGTACCGCCCATTCAGCTCTCCGGGCAAGAGGCGCGCAGCGGGCGGTAGTGTCCTGATTTGCAGGCAACTTCAAGGACGGATTCAATAAGACCGTGGCGCTTCCCGATCACCCAAAGACAGCGTCGACGGGAGGTCATCTGTGATTAGCAGCAGGAAACTACTCCGGGAAGAAATCGAGCACGTCTGGAATATCGATCGCAGTGAAGTGATAGACAACCTCTATCGCCTTGAGAACGGAACCTTGGTACTCAGCCCCCAGCATATCGATGTCGCCGGCTGGCCGCCTGGCGAAGCTGAGAAATACACGCCGATCCTGCTTGACTGCTTCGATCGGGGCGGATGGTTCCATGGCGCATTCGAGGACGCAAAACTGGTCGGAGCCGTCGTCCTGGAAAGCAGGCTTATCGGCAAGAACAAAGATCAACTCCAACTCAAGTTTTTTCACGTGAGCAACTCGTACCGGAATCGCGGATTGGGCACGCAGCTCTTTGAACTAGCCAGGGCTACCGCGCGAGAGAGAGGAGCCAAACGGCTTTACATCTCGGCGACGCCTTCCGAACACACTATTAACTTCTACCTGCGGTTAGGTTGTGCGGTTGTTGAAGAGCCTGACCCAGAGCTATTCGAGCTTGAACCCGAAGATATTCACCTCGAATGTGATGCGTGACGCGCGTTTTTCCGAATCAGGAAACTACCGTCGGGCGGCGCGATTCCATTCGCTCGAGGACTTTGCTTAGCCAGCGGCGGAAACGGCGGGTGCTGTCGGCGCTCGAGCCGAGGCCCATTGCCCGGCGGATGCTCGAGCCGAACAGGGAATCACCGAGCACGAGAATAAAAAGTTCGGTCGCGGCGAACAGCGACTCTTCGAACTCCGGCGAGCGGCGTCCTTCCTTCTGCGCCCGTCGAACCCTGCCGGCGTGCATTCGCTCGGCCGCGGGCTTCAGCAGACCCGGCTTCATCGTTCGGTGGCTCTCGCCGGTAAGAATTAGCCACGCGAGCATCCGCGCCATTCCTCGATGCGCAGCGACTTCGTAAAAGCGCTCGAGCACGCCCTCGATATCGGGTTCCCTGGCACTGGGCCATCCTTCGAGGAATTGCGCCTGCAGCCGCGCGATACCCCGCAGGACCATCGCTTCGACCAGTCCTTCGCGGCTGCCGAAGTGATGCAGAATGGCGGGATGAGAGATGCCGGCGTCGGCGGCGATTTCCTGGAGCCGGATAGCGTCGGGACCACCGGCGAGCAAACGGCGCTCGGCCGCCTCGAGGATTGCGCTCCGAGTCTCCGCGGCATTTCGACGTCGTCGATTTGCGGTCCGGTACCGCGCGCCTTTTCCTCGATGCGCGGTGGCGCTACTGCCGCTGGACTGTCGCGGTCCGGCCGCCATCCACCTTGCTCCGGGAGACACCTGTCTGCGCCGCGACTTCGGCCGACTCGCCGCGATGCTGCCGATAGGTCTGCAGAGTCCATCGGAACGCGGGATGGGTCGAGAGGGATTCCCTGATTTTCGCGAAGGGCTCCGGAAGCGGCCCAGCGGCTTTGTACGGAAACTCCGGTGGTCTGACCAGCGGCGAAAGCAGGGCGGCCGCCGTAAGATCGGCCACCGTGAAACGATCGCCGACCAGGTAGCCGGACGGCCGCACCTCGCTCGCCAGCCGATCCATCGCGGCCATCGTCTTCGCGCGTGCGATCTCGGCGCTGGCGGGATTGATATCCATTTGCCGGCGCATGACCCTCCCGATGAGCGGGGACATCGCGCGCTGCGCGAGTTGAGCGACCGGGCTCGCGTGAGATACGAACAGCGCGCGCAGAAACTCCGGGTAAGGCAGGATGACGTGGAAGACCCATCGCCGGATATACGGCCCTAATTCCTCATCATAGTGTTCTTCCAATTCGAGCGCGCGGCGGCGCTCATCGGAGTCGGCGGGATAGAGCGCAGGTTCGGGGTACGCGCGCTCGAGTGCCTCGATGATCCTGCTCGAATCCGAAATCGCGGTGCCATCGAGCTTCAGTACGGGGACATGCGTCTTGCCCGTCATTCGCTTAACGACGGGAACGTGGAACCCCGGAATCATCGAATGGCGGACGTGCGGCACGCGCTTGAAATCCAGCGCCCAGCGCGCCTTCTCGTTGAAATGAGAGCTGGTGAACTGCCACAACTCAGGAGTATCCATGAGGCGACTTCCTTTCGCGATGCGGGTCGTGCGATTACTTACAATTTTGTAACTCAACGCTTACAATATTGTCAATAGAGAAAGAAGGGCAGAATCCAATAGGGAGAGGAGACAGGAAATTCGGTCGCTTTAGGAATACATTCGCGCTAGGAAATCTGGGTCGATCGATGCTTGGACAGACAACATTGGTGCGTCTTGCGGCGGCACCATTGATTTTTCTCGCGATGACGTTCGGCGGGTGCGGCGCCGCTGCGGGACCTTCTTCGACGACTACGGAAAGTGCCGCGGTGGTGCCGGCGAGGACTGCCAGTATCGATTCCGACCGGGCCGCGATCGGAAAGCCGTCGCTACACACTGGCGACGTCTGGGTCGACCGCATAAACGGCAGCGACCGCGAGTTCCGCATCGAAGATACTCACGACGGCGTGATGGACGTCAGCTTCTGGGGCACGGAGATGACCACTGACGACGCCTTGAATATCCTGGTGTTTCGCGCTCTGAATCAATCGTCATCGGAGCCGACCAAGAGTGCCAAGCCCGGCCTGTGGTTCGCGTTTCCGCTGTATCCCGGAAAGACCTGGATCAACAAGTACGACTGGGAGTATCTGGGCGCCGCACCGGCCAAAGGCAAAGCGGAGGATCACGGCACTGTGCTGGGCTGGGAAGACGTGGCGGTGCCAGCCGGCACCTATCACGCTTTGAAGGTGGTGGTCAGCAGCCGTTATTTCGGAGCGGGCGGATTCAACGACGAAACTGTCTTGACCTTCTGGTACGCGCCGCAGGTCAACCGCTTCGTGAAATTCGACTATGCCGATACCTACGACGGTGTAGTACTGGCGGAATTAGTCAGCTACAAGCCCAGTACGCAAGCGAATTAATTTTCTCGGTGTGCGGTACGCCGATCAGGGGCCGTCGTCGAAGCATGGCGTGAGGGTGCCTTCGCCGAAGCATACCCTGAAGCCGTCCAGTGACGCGTTGGGAGCGGACACATTCGAGGTCTGCCCGTTAGGATTCATCATCACGACGCCGTCGGCATTCGAGAGATTTGCAGTGTCGCTATTCACGGTACCATTGCTGAAGACGGCGGTGTCAAAATCCGCCAGCGGCACGACGTTGTTGTTTCCACTTATCGGGGCTTCTTCGATCCACTCCGCCGATAGATTCGGCGACTTGTACTTGACCGTCTTACTGAAGCTGTCGCCGGTAGTTACATTCATGAACGAAAACGTCCAATGCGCGTTGCCCTTGCATTTGCCCTCGCAGGTCAGCGATGCGGTGATGACGTCGCCGGGGCTCACCGCGAGCGGGGTAGTGACGGGAGCTTTCGGCAGCATCTCGTACCAGGCGAAATATTGCAGGTCGGAAGTGCCGATCGCTTCCTGCGCGGTGCCGAGCTGAATCAGGGTTTTGTCGATGTCCTTTTGCTTGTTGCATTGCTCGTTTTTGCAGAAGCCGCCGATGCCGACCCATTCCGCCGATGCGGCTTCGACACCCTGGAAGACCACATCGGGAACGGTCCAGGTCGCCGTGATGGCCTTATACTTTTGGCCGGTTTGAAATTTCGCCAGGATATAGCCAGACCAGTTCGGGCTTTCCAGTGCACCCGAGACGTCGGCGATGGCGTTGCCGTCCCGGTCGCGAAGAAGCTGGATCGGCGCGTGCTTCAACACGGTCTTTGCAGATCCGGCAATCGCAGGTGACGAGGAGCCGGCAATCGCGAGAGCGAATGCACAGATCGCGATCGAAAGAGCGGTAGACAACTTATTGGATACATTCACGGCTTACGACCTAACCACTCCAATCACTTAGCGTCAAGATGTTAATCTCGCGCGACTGATTGTAAGGGCTTGCTGAAACTGGACGCTTCAGGGATGGATGCCGCGGCGGACTTGCATGGCTGCCAGGCCCCACCATCCGCCGGGGGTTAGGGACCCTGTGCCGGGGAGTTCTATTGCGAGCGCCAGCCTCTTGCCGTCGGGGGACCAGACGGCGTGGTTGGCGTTGAAGGCGCAATCGGTGAGTTGATGCGCGCGGCCGCCGGTCGGCCTTTCGACGAAGATCGCGTAGTTTTTGCTCTTCCCGCAATTGCGGTTCGACTCGAATTCGACCAGCGTATCGTGCGGCGACCAGTTGGGTGTTCGTCCCTCGAGTCCGTCGAGCATCCGCAGATTGCTGCCGTCGGAGTTCTCGATCCAAATGAGATTTTTCGCGTCGTCGTATTGCCCGCCGGCTATCGGTTCCTGCGCTGCGAGCGCGAGCATCGAGCCGTCGCGCGAGACCGCTGACTCGCCGGTCCAGAGCACATTTTGCGTCGCCAGGATCGTACCGCTCGGCACCGCGATTTGTTCGAGGAAGGGACCGGGCATGTGTGGCGCTTCGACCGAGACCGAGGCGCCATCGGGAAAGAAAGACGGATAGGATGCGTGGTCCAGAGTCGGCACCATCAGCGGCGACGAGCCGTCCTGATCGATCAGCCAAAGCTCGGAGAAAGTCTCCGCCACGTCGGTGTATGCGAACGCGATCTGCCCGGAGGCGAGATCCTCGTTCCAGGACCAGTCCGGCCTCGTCGCGGCAAAACCGGCGGGCGGCGTGAACAGCGGAGTCGCCTCGCCTCCCGTCACTGCGATCTTAAAGAGCGCGAAGGGACCGCCCGTCGGCGCAATGCTGCAGCTGGGATCGGCGGCGCATCGCGTGAACAGGATCGTTTGTCCGTCCGGCGAGAAGCGCGGCCAGTAGTCGATGGTTCCGATCGCGCCGGTGATGAATGCCGGCTGGGTCGACGACGCGTCGCTGCTGCCGCCTCCACCGCCACTGCCGCCGCATCCCGCAATAATGAGCATGACGACTCCGAGCACGACCGCACCGAACCGCTTCATTGGCAATGCCTTAGTTGCCTCGTTCGGGCGCGGGACCCGCGGGGGTGAACTCGACCTTCTGCCCGGCGAAGATTGCCTCGAACGATAGCTGCGCCGTCGAAGGACCGGCCGTCACAATTATTCCGTAAGTGCCCGGATGCGGTAGCGACAGATTGATGTTGATCGCGACCGGGATTTTCACCGACGCCGTTTTGGGAACATCCGGCGCAGTCTGCCCGGTTTCCACCTGACCCTTCATTTCGGGGACGACCGGCACGCCGTTCTCGTCGGCGATCACAACGTTCAGCGGGTATTTGATTCCGACTTCAGTCGACGAAAAGCCGAGGCCGATCGCGATTGCGAGCTGAACTGGTGCCGGGTAGCTGGGCGATCGAAAAAGATTCCAGCCGCCGCCGAGCACAAAAATTTTGCCGCCGACCGCCTGGGCTGCGTCGGCCAGCAATGCGTATTCGATTTTCATTTTTCGTACCTCCAAACCCGCGCGCCCCATAGCCAATACGCGGAGACCGTCAGTGTCAACTTGCCGCGCGCGTTAGTTCGAATTCGGCGGCCGTCTGCGCGTTGAGAACGCGGACAATATTCTGCGCCATGAAGCCGCCGAGCAGTTTCTCGCGCGCCGCACCGTCGAGCTTGCGCGCCTGCCGGCTGACCTCGGCGCCTCGCTCGAGCATCGCAAGCTCGAGCGGCCGGAAATGCTTCCATGCGATTGGCGCGAGGCGATCCGGTGCGCTCGCGACGAGATCCTGAATCTTCCTGAAGCGCCACCATGGCGAATCGGCAGATGGTTTTTCACCGCCGGCCGCAAGCACCGGAGGAACCGTGCCGGCCACGAACAGCGGAAACGCGATCGAGGTGCAAGGCGCGGCGAGCGACGCCCACATCACGGGAATGGTGTCGGCGTCGGGCGCGGAAAGCTCGGCAACCATGCTCGCCGTCGTGGCTGAGACGGAGCCGTGCATGCACAACGTCGGCGAACCGTCGCGAGCGGCAGCGTCGCCGGCCGGAGGCATCTCGCCGCGCGCGCCGTGGTCGCGCAAAATCGCGAGCATCTCGCGGATAGTGCGGCGGCCGTTGCGCGCGACCAGCTCGCGGCTGCGCGCCAAGCGTCCGCGCGCCGCCAGCGGATCGCTCTTGTCCTTGCCCGCGTTGCGGCTCGAATACGCGGCGGCGAAGTCGAAGGATGATTCTGCGCACCATCCGCGGGCGCGCGCATAGCTCTCGACGTCAGCCGAGCCGAGATTGCCGGCGTCGATCGTGAATCGATTCGAGATGCAGGCGCGATCCTCGACGCGGCGCGCAATCCATTGGCGGCCGGAGCTTTCAAGCACGTAAGCTTCCGCAGGGTCGGCGATGATGAATCCGCCGCAGTAGCGAAAATCGACATCGTATTGCGCGGAGCCGCCCTGCCCGTAGCGTTCGATCAGACCGCCGATAATTTCGGTCGCTTCGCGCGCCGTCTTCGATCGCTCGAGTCCGAGCCGCACGAGATCCATCCCGAGCAAACCAGTCGCCGAGAGCGGCTCGCGCGTCAGCACCGCTTCGTTGCCGCAAGCGACTCCATATTCGTTGAGGCCATGCTCCAAACCCCACAGCCAGAAGGGCCGCGATCCGATCACGGCGGCGGTCTCAGCGACTTGCGAAATCTCGAGATATTGACAGTGAACCGTCGCGCCTGCGGGATGGACTCGGCGCATCGACTGAAACAGCGGCTGGCATTCGCGCGGCGTGCGGTCGGAATTCTTGGCGAGGAGCGTCGCGCCGTTGCGCGTGTGAGGCGCGAGCACGACCATGGTATCGCAGGAAGGGAGCATAAGAGACGCAATTGTATGCGAAACGCGCGATGGGTTTAATTCATCGACGGTGAATCGTAACAGCCAGTTTTCGTATCTCTGCAACGCTTGCGGGCTTTGTTGTCACGACAAGGTCATCACGCTGTCGCCGTTCGACGTGCTCCAGCTCGCGCGCGCGGCGGGAGTTTCGACGCGAGAGGCGATCGAGCGATTTACGATTCGACGCGGCTCGATTCTGAGATTCACCGAAGGCGGCGCGTGTGTTGCGCTTGAAGGCGCGCGGTGCGGGGTCCATCGCGGGCGGCCGCTCGCATGCAGGCTCTATCCACTCGGCATCGAACGCATCGAAAAAGCCGGTGAAGAAAAGTTTGTGACGCTCGAGCCAGCGAAGGGTTCGCTTGGTGTTTATGGTGTCGACGGCACAGTCAACAATTTCATCGAAGCACAGGGCGTCGGAGAATATTTCGAAGCCATCACGCGATACAGGTCGTTGCTCGCCGTCTTTCGCGAGCGAATCGCCGCCGCGGTTGATTTCGAGAGAGTCGAGCCCCGCGAGTTCTGGCGTTGCGCCGTGCGCGAGGCGCTCGCCGAGTCGAACTACAGCGCTAATTCGATTATCGACGCCATGTTCGATCCCGAAGGATTCGATGCGGGAGGAGTCGCAGGCGCCGACAATGCGGAAATCGTCGCGGCGCATATCGAGCGCCTGACGGAGATGATTCGATGCGAGTCGAGTGCGGAGTTGCTGGCGGCGGCGGCCGTGATGCTCGCAGTGAGCATCGGGTTTTCGCCAGACGAGGCGATGCGGTGAGGAAACGCCGTCTTAATCGCTAGCCCGGGAGGCGATTCAATTCGAAGCTGGGGGTGCGGCGCTGGGTGCGGCGGCTGCGGCAGGGGCGGCCGCATCAGCCACGCCGAGATCGTTAAGGATCTCGATTGCGTGCGTCGATGGATCGACACTCGGATAGACCTTCAGGATTTTGCCGTTCTCGTCGATGACGTAAGTGATGCGCCGATCGAAGCCGAGGATCGGAATTCCGTTCGCTGCGCCATAGGCCTTCGCAATCTTCTTGTCGGGATCGATGAGCAGCGGGAACGGCAGGTTGTTCTTCTGGATGAATTCCTTGTGCGCGTCAGCCGTATCGATGCTGCATCCGAGCACGACCAGGCCGGCGTTGGTGTAGCGCGAGTAGCCGTCGCGGAAAGCGCACGCCTCTTTGGTGCATCCCGAGGTTTGATCCTTGGGATAAAAATAGAGGATGACCTTTTTGCCGTGGAAGTCGGAGAGCGAGACCGGCGCTTCGTTGGTGCCAGTGACCATAGTGGTGGTGAACGGCGGCGCGACCTGTCCTTCCTTGACCAACTCGGCGCGCGCGTTCCCGCTCCGTAGCACGATGAAGGCGACGATAACTACTGCGATTGCGATTAGTCCGACGGTGATCATTTTCCTCATGCGAGTCCCTTCCAGTTACCGTTAACCACGGGCGCGAGCGGAAAGTTCCCGACTTTAGATCATATGTAGTAGAGCCAGTCGCGGTAGCGCGGTTCACGGCCGTGCAGGGTCGCCTGGAAAACCTGCTGCACCTTGGCCGTGATCGGGCCGGGCTTGCCCGCGCCGATTTTGCGATCGTCCAGCTCTACCACCGGCGTTACCTCGGCGGCGGTGCCGGTCATGAAAGCTTCGTCGGCGATATAGAACGCGTCGCGGGCGAAATATTCCTCGCGCACTTCGACGGCGTTGTCGCGCAGGATTTTGATGACCGCATCGCGCGTGATTCCCGCCAGCACCGACGTGAGCGGCGGCGTGCGCACGACTCCGTCGCGAACGACGAACACGTTCTCGCCGCTGCCCTCGGCCACGAAGCCCTCGGTGTTGAGCAGGAGCGCTTCGTCGTAGCCGTTGCGGCGAGCCTCATAGCCAGCAAGGATCGAGTTGACGTAGTGCCCGGTCGCCTTCGCCGCCGGCATCATCGAGTTGTGATGGAACCGCACGAACGATGAGGTCTTGAGGCGCACACCCTTGTCGACGCCGTCCTGGCCTAGATACGCGCCCCATGGCCACGCCGCAATCGATACGCGAATCTTGTTGCCGCGCGCCGACAGTCCCATCTCACCTTCGCCGAAAAACACCAGCGGCCGGATGTAGCATTCGGCGAACTTGTTGATGCGGACGACGTCGGCGCAGGCCTTGAGCAGCTCTTCCTGGCTGTACGGGACTTCCATCTCGACGATATGGCCGGAGTCGATGAGGCGGCGGATGTGCTCGCGGGCGCGGAAGATCGCGGAACGGCCGTCGTCGCTGCGGTAGCATCGCATCCCCTCGAAAACGGCCAGACCGTAGTGCAAGCTATGGGTGAGGACGTGAACGGTGGCCTCGTCATAGGGGACCATTGCGCCATCCATCCAGATTCGATCGGAGCGGAGACTGTTGGCAGGCATAGTGGAGTCAAAAGTAGTCGAAGGTGAGTGGTTAGTCGATGGGTTCTCGGCGCGACGCTAGTCGCGGCGCGTGGGTTCCGGCGATGGCGACGGCGTGCCCGCGCCATTGCCATTGCCGTCGCCGGGCTGGGAAGGCGGCGCGCCAAGTGCGGCGCCGCCGTGACGGGAGCGCCGCCGGCGACGCCGTCGGCGTCGGCGATTGCCGCCGGCGGCAGGCGGCGCCACGCCGTCGCCTGTCGGCGTCGGTGCGGCGACATCGCCGCGCCCGGTCCCCGCGCTGAAGGCGTCGGGATCCGCCAGGAACCGAATCATCCGCGTCGAATCGATCGAGTAGGTCGGCGCCGTCATCTCGAAGAACATCCGCGCGTCCGGATAGTACGGCCGCCGCATCAGGCGTCGCGTGCGGCGTGTGGGCGCGGCCAGGTTCTGGAACGCCTCGAGGATTAGCCGCATCTGCTCGGTGTCGCCGCGCGCGAATCCGCGCGCGCGCAGCTCGCCCAACAGATCGATCCGGCGGTCGCCACCGCCGCGCGTTTCGCCGCCGCTTACGCGTGCGCCGTCGCGATAGAGGTCGAGCATCAGAGCCGCCAGCACGATCGAATGATCAGGGGCAAATCCGCTGCCGATTGCGCGCCCGAGCGCCGCCATGTTGCGCACGGCCGGCTGCTCGGCGAGCGTGGCGCCGCGCGCTTTCAGATGCGCCGACAGAATCGGAATCACGTATTCGAGCAGGCCCAGCTCCTCCATCAGCACCAGCGCGTGCGCCGCTTCGGGCTGGCCCAGCGTTTTGAAGGTCTCTTCGACCAGCCGCGGAACGGAAGCTTTGGCCAGGTCCGCGCGATGACGCTCGATAGCGGCGCGCGTCGTGGGCTCGATTTCGAAGCCGAGCTTGGCGGCGAAGCGTACGGCGCGCATCATCCGGACGGGATCCTCGCGCATCCGCAGCTCGGGATCGCCGATAGTGCGAATTAGCCGCGCCTCGAGATCGTCGACGCCACCGGGAAAATCGATCACGTGAAAAGTCTGCGGGCTGTAGAACAGCGCGTTGACGGTGAAGTCGCGGCGAAACGCGTCTTCCTCCGGCGTGCCGAATGTGTTGTCGAGGCGGATCAGCGGATCGTCGGTGTCGGCGACGGCTTCGGCCTGTTTGCGGAAGGTAGCGACCTCGACATTCTGCCGCCCGAAGAAAACGTGCACGAGCCGAAATCGGCGGCCGATCATCCGCGAGTTGCGGAACAGGTCACGCACCTGCTGCGGATGCGCCGAAGTCGCGACGTCGAAATCCTTGGGCTTGCGCGAGAGCATCAGGTCGCGCACACCTCCCCCCACCAGGTACGCGTCGAAGCCCGCGCCCGCGAGCCGGTAGAGGACCTTCAGTACGTTGGCATCGATATCGCGGCGCGAGATGGGATGTTCCGAGCGAGCTAGTATGCGGGGTTCCAATTGCGTTTGCCCGAATTCGCCCCAACGCTAGCACGACGGCGCGCAGTCTTCACCGCCCAGCGGAGGGGCGCCTTACCCGATTGCCACTTTGCTCAGAATCCAAAAAAGGCGTTACGCTAATGAGATAGATAGAAGGAGACCTCGACATGGACAAATTTCTTTCCGACGTTAAAAAGCTTCGCGACAACGCGCGAAAAAATATGGAAAAGGGTGCTGTCACCGACAGCTACAAGGCCGACGTCAAGCAGGTGCTGAAAGTGCTCAACGACGTGTTGGCGACCGAGTTGGTCTGCGTGCTCCGCTACAAGCGGCATTTCTACATGGCGCAGGGCATCAACTCGGACTCGGTCAAGGCAGAATTCCTGCAGCACGCCGGCGAAGAGCAGCAGCATGCGGACTGGATCGCCGAGCGCATCACGCAGCTTGGCGGTGAGCCCGATTTCAGTCCCAATACGCTCGCGGACCGCTCAGCCTCGGAGTACGTCGAGGGCAAAACGCTGGTCGATATGATCAAGGAAGACCTGATTGCGGAGCGAATCGCCATCCAGACCTATTCGGACATCATTCGATGGCTGGGCGACGGCGATCCGACCACCAAGATATTGATCGAGGCGATCAACAAGGTCGAAGAAGAGCACGCCAACGACATGTTGGACCTCCTTACCAAGGTGAGCTGAATCGATCGCTCTATGAACTATGATGCGGACGCGATCACAATCGCGTCCGCGTCTCTTTCTGAGAACTAACGAACCGTCAGATCGGGTTCACTTGGCGTACTGGTCGTGATGGCGCCACCAGTAACCTGTCTCGTTGCGCCCTTTCGTGGCGCGATCGAGCCACTGATACCCGCCCCAGAGAGCGTCGAGTCCGCGCGCATAGGTCGAATAGGTGTGGTAGACGACGCCGTCTTCGAGCGCGAACGCGCTCATGCCTGGCCGCTCACGCGCGTAGGTTGCCGCGTCGGTGCCGGTCATCGCAGCGCCCTTGGCAGCCCCGTCGGGCGTCGCGCGCGTGGGCGTCGGCCTTTCGGCATCGCGTGACGCCAAGACCGCCCCACGTTGGTAGTTGTATTCGATACCTCCCGCGCGCTGTTGCTCCTCGGTGACTGACACGTTGAAGTCGAAGTTGAAGTCGCCGCTGAGCGAGGAAGCCCATGGAAACGACCATCCCATCCGCCGCTTGAACGCATTCAGCTTCGCGAGAGGCGCCCGCGATACCGCAGAGAGCGTAACGTCGTGGTTAGCCAGGTGGACGGCGAAGCCGTTGAACCCGTCCGCGATCGCCGAGCAGGACGGACATCCCGCCGTGTAGTCGGGCCCGAACATGAAGTGGTAGACGAGGAGCTGCGAGCGCCCTCGGAAGAGATCTGCCAGCGCCGCGCTCCCTTCATCGGTCTCGAATCGGTATTCCTTTTCGACCCGGACCCACGGCAGCTCCTGACGCCGACGCGCCAACTCGTCGCTGCGCCTCGTGAGTTCCTTTTCCGCCTTGAGCAGCTCGAGGCGCGCCGCCAGCCACTCTTCACGAGTTCCAGTCTTAGGTGTCGCCATCGCCGCACCTTCTCTTATAACTGGCTGCAGGGGTCACCCCTGCCGAGGGTGCGGGGCAAGGAGCCCCGCATCAAATTCTTACTTCAAATTCTCGTTCGCGAATTCCCAGTTGACGACGTTCCACCATGCGTCGACGTACTTCGCGCGCGCGTTGCGATAGTCGATGTAGTACGCATGCTCCCAGACGTCGCAGGTCAGGATCGGGGTCTGGCCTTCGCGGATGGGGCATCCAGCGTCATGCGTTCCGATCACCTGGAATGAGCCGTCCTTCGCCTTTATCAACCATGCCCATCCGCTGCCGAAGTGAGTCGTCGCAGTTTCGCTGAATTTTTTCTTGAACGCGGCAAAATCACCGAATCCCTTCTTGATCGCATCTGCGACCGGTCCCTTCGGATCGCCGCCGCCCTTGGGGCTCAACGACTTCCAGTAGAACGAGTGATTGAAATGCTGGCCCGAATTGTTCAGGAGCGGTCCCGGGTCGGCGCCTTTGACGATCTCTTCGAGAGACGATTTTTCGAATTTGGTCCCCGTGATCAACCCGTTCAGGTTGGTAACGTAGGTCTGGTGATGCTTGCCGTGATGAAACTCGAGCGTCTCCGCCGAGATATTCGGCTTGAGCGCGTCCAGGCTGTAGGGGAGTTCGGGAAGTGTAAATGCCATGATGATAAACCGTCCTTTCGGGCTGGAGACGAGGTCCGCGGGCCCGGCTGAGTGGTGATTACAGATCTCAAACGTGAGTTCTGTGCTTCAACTTACCTCTTACTCGAAATTGAGAGTAGTTTCGAGCCTCGGATTGGTCGAGTGCTGCGGGGAACCGGCCGCGACGATCCCGCGTCTCAGTCCTGCTTGGCCGCGTCGGCCAGGAACGCCGTAAGATCGTCGATCCGATTCACCAACTGCGGTAAAGCGCGCATTACGTGAGTGTTCTGCTTGGGCGTATAGCCGGGCGGATATTTGAGGAACATCAGGCGATCGTAAACCAGCTCGCGCGACGAACCGGCGATCGGCGGCCCCTGGCTGCCGGGCAGGTTAGGGTCGGGGTTGTGACATATGATGCAGTTGGTCATATAGACGATTCGCCCGCGCTCTGCCGGCGTCATCGGAGGGGCAGGACTGCCGCAGGCTGATAGCGCCAGCGCGAACATTATCGCGCCCGCGCTCGACCGAGATCGTCGTCCCATCCGAGGCGTTAGCTAGAGTTCGCGGCGGCCGCTTAATGCGCTGGTCAGCGTGGCGGAGTCGCTATATTCGAGGTCGCCGCCTGCAGGCAGGCCGCGTGCGAGGCGCGTCGTCCTGATGCCGAGCGGTTTCAGCACGCGCGCGATATAAAGCGCGGTCGCTTCGCCTTCGACGGTCGCATTGGTGGCGATTATTACTTCGCGCACGACGGCGGGAGGACTCACGCGCGCAATCAATTCCTTCATCTTGATATCGTCGGGGCCGATGCCGTCGAGCGGCGCGAGCGCACCGTTGAGCACGTGATAGACGCCGCCGAAACTGCGTGCGCGTTCGATCGCCATCAGGTCAGCCGGCCCTTCGACCACGCAGATCACTTCGCGCTCGCGTGCTTCATCGTCGCAAATCTGGCATCGCGGATGGTCCGACAGCCCGAAGCATCCCGAGCACAGTCCTACGCGCTCTTTCATTTCGAGCAGCGATTCCGCCAGCGCGATGACCTGATCGCGCGGCCGGTTGAGCAGGTTGAACGCGAGGCGCGACGCCGTCTTCTCGCCGATTCCCGGCAGCCGCGACAGTTCCTTGACGAGCCGCGTCATCGCCGGCGGCAGACCGTCCTGGCGCTTCAGATTCTCCGCCATCAAGCGCGCTCCGTCATTCGTTGTTGAAGCCGGGAATCTGCAGACCGCTCAGCGGACCGAGCTTGCCCATCTCGTCGGCCAGCATCTTCTGCGCGCGCGCCAAGCCGTCGTTGACGGCCACCAGCACCAGGTCCTCGAGCATCGACTTGTCGTTGGCCGCGACGATCGCGGCGTCGATCACTATTTTGCGCACCCTCAACGAGCCGTCGACGACGACGCGCACCATGCCGCCGCCCGATTGCGCCTCGACGGTTTTCGACGACGCCGTTTCCTGCATCTCTTTCATGCGCGCCTGCAGCTCTTGCGCCTGCTGCATCAACGTCGACAAATCAATTTCTGCCACTGTGATCGCTCCTTGCCGCGGGTTTCCCTGCGGCAACGTACTACTTTGATTCCTTTTCAGCTTTAGTTGCCGACGCCTGCACCGCATTCGGCACCCTGAGTTCAACCAACCGCGCATCGAGCGTATCGAACACTCTTCGCACGGCCGGATCCGAAAGCACCGCCTGTCGTTCCTCCGGCGTCGCCGGTCGCCGAGCGGTATCGCGCACCGTCGCCGCAGACGCGATTTCTTTAATCGGTTCAACCGGCTCCGGCGACGCCGTCTGCCGTTGGCCGTTCTGAGCCGCAACTGGCGGACTAGTTGTACTCGCCGGCGCAGCCGGCAACTCACGCGTGAGACCGTTAACGCCGAGCGGCATCGTGGTGCGGCTGGCCGCGGGTCTCACCGCGCCATTAATCGACAGCTCGACGCGAATCGTGCGGCCGAGGTGCTCGCTCGCCAGCTCGGCGATCACCGCTTTGTTGTCGTTCAGATAGCGGATGTAAATATCGTTGCGCGCGATGACGGTGAGCACGTCGCCGTCGATCGCGAGTCCCGCGCCTTGCTCCATGAAGCCCGCCAGCGCGGCGCGGCGGTTGCGGATGAAACCGCGCAGCTCGGGAAGTTCGGGCGCGCTTTCGTTGTTGTCCTGATTCTCCGGTCGAGGTTCCTGGCGCAGTGGCGCATCGGCTTTGACTTCGCCCTCGACCCGCATCCGCCGCGCGCCGCTCGCTTGCGGACTCGATGCGGGCTCCGGCTTCGCCGCCGTGCGGCCACCCGATCCACCACCCGACGATGCGGGCGGCGTGCCCGAGGCCGGCGGCGTCGATCCGATCGCACGCAGCAATTCGTCGGCGTCGACGACCGCCGCCAGCGACGCCATCCGCACCACCGCCATCTCGAGCAGCAGGTCAGGGTAGGGCGAGCGCAGAATCTGTTCCTGCGACTCAGCCATCAGGCGGAACAGCCGCATGATGTCGCGCGCGCTCGCGCCCGCGGCCAGCCGTTTCAACTCCGCCACTTCATGATCGGGAATATCGTCGAGCGGACTGTCGGAATCGCCGGCGGGAAGTTTCGCGACGGCGAGATTTCGGATTGTCTCGAGCAAATCGCGCCCGAGCGACTCGAGGTTCGCACCGCGGCTCGCCAGTTCGCGCACGTGCGACAGCGCCGCGGCTGCGTTCTTGTTCAAAATCGCCTCGGCCAGCTTGAGCACGGTAGTCCGGCTCGCGACCCCGAGAGACGACGCCACTTCGGCCTCCGTCACTTTGCCCGACGCCGTCGCGATTGCCGTCTCGAGCATCCGCTCGGCGTCGCGCATGCTGCCGCCGGCCTCGCGCGCCAGCAGCCGCAGCGCGCTCTCCTCGACCTCGACCCCTTCGCGCCCAGCGAGGTCCTGCAGCCGCTCGAGAATCTTAAGGTAGGGGATGCGCCGAAAGTCGTAGCGCTGCAGCCGCGACAGAATCGTCTCCGGCATCTTCTGCGGCTCTGTCGTCGCGAGGATAAACTTGACGTGCGGCGGCGGCTCCTCGAGCGTTTTCAGCAGCGCGTTGAAGGCCGAATCGGTAAGCTGATGCGCCTCGTCGATAATGTAAATTTTGAAGCGGTCGCGCGCCGGGCGGTAGCTGAGATTTTCGATGATCGCGCGCGCGTCCTCGATTTTGCGGTAGGTGGCGCCGTCGATTTCATTGACGTCGAGCGAGCTGCCGCTGCGAATCTCGACACACGCCGCGCATTCGCCGCACGGCTCCGCGGTCGGGCCCTTCTCGCAGTTCAGGCATCGCGCGAGAATCCGCGCCGCTGTCGTTTTGCCGACGCCGCGAATCCCGGTGAACAAAAACGCGTGCGCGATTCGGCCGCGCTTCAGCGCCTCGCCGAGCGTGCGGGTCACGTGCTCCTGGCCGACCAACTCCGAGAAGCGTTCGGGCCGCCATTTGCGCGCGAGTACGAGATGTGCGGTTTGAGATTCGGCCATCGCGAGATTTTTTCGGTCGGGACTGCCCGTCGAATGATAGCCAGGCACCCCTGCGGCACAGGGTGACAGCCGGTACCGTTGCTTCCTTCCGGACCTGGCGGGGTTCGCGACCTTCCCTTGCGCAGGACCCGGCTATCAGCGGCGAGCAGTCCCGAAATTTGCTCCAACGCGCTTTTCTTTTGCGCGCCCTATTACAGTATCACAGCCGCGTTCATGCAACCGCCAATCGCGAATTCTTTCGTGCCCGCGAGACCGGATGCGTAGCGATGAGAGGAAAAATCGCGGGGCTGCGCGCCCCGCACCCCCGGCAGGGGTGACCCCTGCACCCAGTATTCGGAAAAGCAGGACGCGGGACTTCGTCCCTGTTAGGAAAGTTTGTAAGCGGGAGGATGCGAAGCTGTCATCGCGCCCAGCGCGGTGACAGCTGAAGCTTCTTCTACGAAAAGTTCTTAACAGGCGCGAAGCGCCGCATCTTTTCTTTACACTGGGTGCAGGGGTCACCCCTGCCGCGGGTGCGGGGCGCGCAGCCCCGCATTAGATTCTTACCGCCCTGCCCGATAGCGTGGGACTTGCGCGGTTGCTATCACAATCGTCATGGCATCTCACGCTGACAAGGTCGTCGTCGGGCTCATCCAGATGAGTTGTGCGGCGGAGCCGCGGCTCAATCTCGACAAGGCGATCGCGAAAATCGAGGAGGCCGCCCAACGCGGCGCGCACATCATCTGCACGCAGGAGCTGTTCGGCGCGCATTACCCGTGTCAGACCGAGGACCCGAAATTCTTCGATCTGGCCGAGCCGATTCCCGGACCTACGACCGAAGCGCTCGGCGCCGTCGCCAAGGCGCGGAAAATTATTATCGTCGCGTCAATCTTCGAGCGGCGCGCGGCCGGCGTTTATCACAACACCGCCGCCGTCATCGACGAGGCCGGCAAAATCGTCGGCCGCTACCGCAAGATGCACATCCCCGACGACCCGCGCTATTACGAAAAATTTTACTTCACCCCCGGCGATCTCGATTTCGTCGCGCATCCTACCTCGCGCGGCTCGATCGGCGCGCTCGTATGCTGGGATCAATGGTTCCCCGAGGCGGCTCGGCTGACCGCGATGGCCGGTGCGCAAATTCTCTTTTATCCGACGGCCATCGGATGGTGGCATGGCGAGCCCGAAAAAGTCCGCCCCAAGCAGGTCAACGCGTGGGAGACGATTCAGCGCAGCCACGCGATCGCCAACGGCGTGTACGTCGCGGCAATCAACCGCGTCGGAGTCGAAGGCGAGCTCGAGTTCTGGGGCGATTCGTTCGTCGCCGATCCGTTCGGCGAAGTGATCGCGCGCGCCAGCGCCACCGCCGAGGAGACCCTCGTCGTCGAATGCGACCTTGCCAAAATCGAGCAGGTCCGCCGCAACTGGCCCTTCTTGCGCGATCGTCGAATCGACGCCTACGCCGACCTGACCCGCCGCTATCGTTCGTAGCCGCGCATCGTGAGCAACGTTCCACATCTATTATCTGGATGGACTCACAATGAACGTTCTACATATTCAGTCGTCGCCGCGTGGCGACAAATCTAACTCCATCGCCCTGACCAAAGCGTTTATTTCGGCCTCAAGAAAAGTGTTCCCCGCGATTGATGAGGACGTCCTGAATGTCTGGGACGAAAACCTCCCTGAGTTTGATGGCACATCGATTCAGGCGAAGTACAAGGCCATCAAGCACGAGCCAATGACCGACGCAGAATCTCGCACATGGAACCGCATTCTCGAATTGATGGGTCGCTTCCAACGCGCGAACCGGATTGTGCTCGGCCTGCCGATGTGGAACTTCTCGATCCCATACAAGCTCAAGCAGTTGATTGATCTCACCGCACAGCGCAATTACCTGTTCACCTATGACGGCAAGGTATATGGGCCGATGCTCGACATCCCCAAAGCTCTCGTCGTCTATACGAGAGGTTCTGCCTATCGCGAGAATACGCCGATACCACTGTCGTTTGATCACCAGGCGCCTTACATTGATTTTTGGCTTCGAATGATAGGAGTGCGGGAGCTTCAAAGCGTGATCGTGGATAACGCGTGGAATCTGGACGATGCTGAATCGGCAGCCAGTCTGGCCGCGGCGAAGCAATCAGTTGAACGAATAGCTAGAGACTTCTGGTGATTCCAGCTGAGCATCGCCGTTTGCTCGCGGCCTACCGGATGCCCGCGGAGTGGGAGCAGCATCTCGCGTGTTACCTCGCATGGCCGCACAATCGCGACACCTGGCCCGGCAAGTTCGAGGTCATCCCGCCGATCTACGCCGAGATGGTCGCGAAGATCGCGCGCTTCGAGCCGGTCCGCCTCGCCGTCACCGACGCCTCGCAAATCGACGAAGTGCGCGCGATGATTCGCGACGCCGCGCGCCGCACGGAACAGGAAGCCCCCGGCCCGCTTCTCCCCATCGACATATTTCATTTGCCGACCAATGACGCGTGGGCCCGCGACCACGGCCCGATTTTCGTCAACCGGCTGGCCAACGCGGCGGCGTCTGCCGGCCCGAATCAAATCGCCCTCGATTGGCGCTTTAACTCGTGGGGCGAGAAGTACGGCGCCTTCGACCTTGACGACGTCGTTCCGCAAAAGCTTGGCCGCCGCTTCGGCTTCGAAGTGATCGAGACGGGAATCGTGCTCGAGGGCGGCTCGATCGACGTCAACGGCGCCGGCTCAATCCTCACCACCGAGTCATGCCTGCTTAACCCGAACCGCAATCCTACGCTGAGCCGCGCCGAAATCGAGGACTATTTGCGCACCTATCTCGGCGTGGCCAACGTGCTGTGGCTCGGCGACGGCATCGCCGGCGACGACACCGACGGGCACATCGACGACCTCGCGCGTTTCGTCGGGCCAGACACTGTCGTCACGGTGCTCGAGGACGATCCCGGCGACGTGAACTACAAGGTGCTGCGCGATAACCTTGAGCGGCTGCGCGCCATGCGCGATCAAGACGGCCGCGCCTTCAAAATCGAAACTATCCCGATGCCGCCCGCCGTCATCTACGACGGCACGCGCCTGCCCGCCTCCTACGCGAACTTCTACATCGCCAACGGCGCAGTCCTGATGCCGACCTTCAACTCCCCGACCGACGCACGCGCCGCCGCGACTCTGGCCCGCCTCTTCCCCGGCCGCCGCGTTGTGAGCATCCCGTCGACCGACCTGGTCTGGGGCCTAGGCTCCGTCCACTGCCTAAGCCAACAACACCCAGCCCCGTAATTTTCCGCCTCTCTTGTCGGTGAGGGCCTGCGATTCGAACAAGCACTCAGATAGCTCGATTTTGGCGAATTTGCCCGAATTCAGTCAAATCTTAATAATATTAATATCGGAGTTGACAAAATAAATATTTAGATCAATACTACGGCCAATGCGGCCAATAATTCTTAAGTGCCCTTCATGCGACGGGGACCTCACCGTCACTCGGCTGCGATGCCCCGATTGTGAAATCTCTATCGACGGCGAGTTCGCGCTGCCGGCGCTCCTCAAACTCACCGGCGCCCAAATCGATTTCGTCGAGGTCTTCATCAAGAACCGCGGCGTCATCCGCGACGTCGAGCGCGAACTCGGCGTCTCCTACCCGACGGTGCGCGCGCGGCTGGACGAAGTGATAGCGGCGCTCGGCTATTCCGCCAAGTCGGCGACCGAGACCGAAGACAGCGGCGGCTCGCGGCGGCGCTCTGTCCTGGCTGATCTGAAGGGCGGCAAGCTCACGCCCGAGGAAGCGCTGGCCGCGCTGAACGATCCCCATTCCGGCAAAAAAGACGACGACTAAGCAAGCTCAACGGAGGGAATTTATTATGGCCATCTCGACGCTCGAAGGAGTTGAATCAGTCCGCGTCATCCGTGCGGCCGGAAATCTGAAAATCACCGGAACCGATCGTTCCGCAGTTGAGATCGACTCGAACACTGCCCCTCGCGTCGACACCAACGCGGGCGTCGCCGAGGTGACGCTACGCGACAACGCGACTATCGCAGTGCCGAATGGCGTCACCGTCGAAGTCGAAGACGTTGCGGGCAACCTCGACGTCGCCGAGCTCGCCACGCCGTTCGTCGTCAAACGCGTGCGCGGCAATCTGCATGCTCGGCGGATGGGCGCAATTTCGATGCTCGATACCGTCAGCGGCAACGTTACTATCAAGGAAGCGGGCGCGCTCGACGGGCTCAAGGTCCGCGGCGCGCTGACCGTCGAATCGGCCGGCGCGATCACGTTCGGCCATGTCGCCGGCGGACTCGATTGCCGCACGATCGACGGCGAAGTGGCTATAGAAAAAATCGCCGGCGGTGTGCGCCTGATGGGACTGCGCGCGCCGTTCATCGCGCGCGTGATCGGCGGGCATCTCGAAGTGGAGGACGCCGCGCAAGTCGAAGCGGGCGTCGTCGGCGGCAAAGTACGCGCCTCGAACCTGTCGGGCGGACTCCAAATCGGGAAAATCGGCGGCAAGCTCGGGGCCGACGGCGTCGCTGGTGAAATCGCAGTCGGCTTTGTCGGCGGCCATGCACGCATCAGCCGCGTCGGCGGCGCACTTAATCTCGAAGAGGTCGGTGGCGCGGTCGATTTGGCCGGTCCCTTTCCGGCCGACAAGGCCTGGAACGTCGCGAGCCGCGGACGCGTCAATGTCGAAATCGACGCCGGCGCGTCGCTCGAGCTCGACGCCTCCGCCGGACGGGGCCGAATCCGCACTTACGGAATCGACGCCGCCGCGCTCAAGTGGATCGACTACAATCATGTTCATGGTCCGATTGGTCCCGATCCGGCCGCGGGCGCGCGGACCAAAATCGCAGTCGAGACGCGCGGTGCCGACGTGATTATCGCCAGTGCCGACGCGCGTGAGCGCGATTTCTCCGGCCGCGGCTACCGCTCGCGCGCGGCCGGCGCCTTCACCGCGCCATTCGAGGATCTGGTCGACGATCTCGGCGGCGAGATTCCCACCTTCGTGCGCAGCGTGCTCGACGCCGCCGGGCAGTTCGTCGCCGACAGCGGCGGGCTCTCGAGTGGCATCGTGCGCGAAGTCACTCGCGACGTGAAACGCAACGTCAGCGAGGGACTGCGCGAGGTCGAGCGCGCGATCGCCGATATCGAAGAGAAGGTTCCCGGCGACGTCGGCGAGCGGCTGTCGAAGCTCGGCAAGGAAATCGGAGAGCTGGTTGCGCAGGCCGTGCGCGGCGGCTCGCGCGATGCGCGCCACGAGATGCGCGACCGCGTGCGAGCGGCGGCGCGCGAGATGCGCGACAAGATTCGCGAAGCGGCGCGCGACATGCGCACCCGCCCGCATCATCACGAAGGCGGCGCTGCTCAACCGGATGCTGAAACGCCGGCCGCAGATAGTCAGGCGGCGAAGTTCATGCCCGGTGCGACTCAGAAGCTGAGCCGCGACGACGCCATTCTTGAAATCCTCGCGGCGGTGAAAGACGGACGCCTCGAACCCGATGAAGCTGACGATCTGATCAATGCGTGGATGGAGGTGTCCAGCACCGCCGACGCGCGCAGGTGAGATGATTTAAGGTGGAACCCGCCGTGGGTTCCACACCTCCTTGGGCAGGGGTGACCCCTGCACGCGGGGTTAAATCACTTGGCCGTGAACTGGGTTAGCGAGAGAGTGTTGCCGTCGGGATCTTTGAACCAGCAGACTTTGCCGCCGCCGTCAGGGGTCGTCCAGATGCCGGCGGCGTCCTGCTTCATTCCGTCAAAGCGCTCGAACTTGATGCCCTTCTGCGCGAGTGCTGCGACCGTCGTCGCGATATCTGGCACGGTCCAACCGATCGCAGTGAACGGCAACGCCGAGAATTCCTTCACCTTCTGAATGTGGAGCCGAGTGCCTCCCGCCATGTACACCAGCGCGAACCATTGGTCCTCGACCAGCTTGAGTCCGAGCAGGTCCGAGTAGAACGTTTTCGCGCGTTCCGGTTGCGCCGTCGCTATCATCGCTATCACTGGTTGGTCGCCAAGCATCTCGAACACCTCGTCG